>Ga0111538_10001070_pt1 | contig 38213 bp, 45 predicted proteins | sample SoiMethybrSBSTD1_FD_79669 | JGI IMG/M metagenome (GOLD analysis project Ga0111538, IMG submission 79669) | Bulk soil microbial communities from a Populus tree surrounding site in Tennessee, USA - Soil MetaG P. TD hybrid SBSTD1 (version 2)... | ecosystem: Environmental > Terrestrial > Soil >...
GCGCGGGTACCGGCCTTGGATTGTCTATTGCTTATGGAATCGTGAAGGAACATCACGGTGATATTCGAGTGGAGAGTGACGTCGGACGTGGCACTGAATTCCGAGTCCAGCTTCCATTGTCCGGCAGCGGGTGAGGTCAAGCAGTCCTAGCCTGACCTTAAAAAAGCGTTTATAGGCCTCCCCACTTGAATCAAACACCTGTATGCAGTTAGTTCATGTGCTGTCCTCGTGTACCTGGCCCGCAGCAAGGACATCGCCGTTGCCAAGGGTGAAGCGGTGTCACCATCGAGCGAGAAGTTTCTGCATGATGCTCTCACTATCCCAGATCTAGCAGCGGTCGAAGCCTCGTTCAATCGGTCGACTCTTGCTTCAGAGTGGGGCGGACGTCGCGGCGATGGCTTGGATGTAGCGCAGTCGATTCAAGCCACTAACAGCCTTGAGAAAATGCTGGCGCACCAGCTGGCGGCGATTCACAAGCTGGCGATGGTACAAATGGGACAGGTTTCGTACGACCGCAATGGAGTGGCAGAGACTAAGCGCTTGAGCCGCGACCCGATGCATGGCCGTGCACCAGCAGGGTCTGCTGACTTTACACAAGATGCGGCAGAACGGTCAGCGAATCACCGTGCAGTATGTCAATGTCAGCAACGGCAGTCAGGCCGTCATCGCAAATGTTCGACAAGACAATGGCGACGGCTTGGAAATTCAGCCTGGCCTGAAAGTTAAAGAGAGCTAAAGAGAGTGATCAGTTCGGGCGCTCTGAAATTTCTTCCAGACAATTGGACGAGATGGACGAGAGCCTAACGCTTAGATCCATCAGGGTATTAAAAGTAAAATAAAAATTGGCGCAGATGCGCCTCCGGATGCAACCATCACCATAGCTGTCAAAGATTTCACTACCCCTTTCGATGGATGAAGGCCTAAATAGGCGCTGGATCGATACTTATGCAAATGACCGGCTGTAAGGTTGTCCGGCGCTGGCGAGAGCCCAGACTCAATCCTGCGTGGAGCGATGGTCTTGATTCGTTTGAAGATCTGCGAGGAGGAGCCGCAGCCGCTCATGATTGTCGGTGGTCATTGAGAGAAATTAGTAACAATGAAGGGGTCCCTTTCCCCACCGTCGGACAGCGCCCGCAATAATAATTGGCTCAGTGGCTGGCGAGGGGTACAAGTGTAAGCTTGTCATCATATCTGTGCCTCTGAGATGTTCAGCCAAGACGGCACACCCACCGACCGAGACGTTATAGACCGTACCCTCCTGCTCGACTGCATCTGGCGGACCGAGGATCGTGCGCATGCGAACAAGAAAGCGAGGATGTTGGCGTTGTTCCATCAGCCCTTTCCAGCTACGTCTGAAAAACTGCTTTGCATCTCACTGCTATGAGGACAGCTTTAATGTATGTGATGACAGACCGGACGTAAAGTGCCAGGTGCATGCGGCAATTGGATTCATCGAGCGACTTACGGCAAGGCTCGTACTAAGAGGTGGAACCTATGCGCATGCACAGCAGTGTAGCCGGGTCATTCATAAGCTGAGTAGCATTGTAACAATTGCGACAAGCGCCGGCACAAGAATGGGCAAGATAGTACGTAGGCTGTCCACTGTGGCAGCGCTCTCTGCCTTGATACACGAGTGTGACTCAGGATCCCGGGGCACTCCCAGGCCATGAATGATGCCCCGTTGCGGTCCGTGATCTTGCTACCTATGAGGGTACAGTCACACGCTGGACACACCATAGATACCTAGATACCTCCTTTTCAGTGATGGAGAGGCCTCTCTAAAACAAGCGTAGGGGAAGTGTGAATTATGAGCAATCGTTCCCTTGGCCTACGACTAAAGTGAATGCATGGACCGCGGAGTAGGGAGCGTTTTGGGACCGACCAGCCGTGCTGAGGTTGTCTCATCCTGAGACATGTCTGGTACATGGGCGCCTCTGTCGCCGGACGCTTCCTGTAACCATTGAATTTCCATCGAGAGCCAATATGGCATCGTTTCTGAGTATCTTCAGGAAAGACGCAAGCTGACGACGGTAAAATCAGGAGGTATGTATGAGCAAAGGCATTAGCATGAAGTCGCTCATCAAGGTCGACCTTGACGCGTTACTGTTCAAATCACTCGTAGCTGTTATTTTCCTCGACGCCCTTTGGCCGCTCGGGTTGCTTGGATATCTTGTGAGGTGTATGGGAGCCGCATTCTCGCGGGATAGTTCGGTCAATGCGGTATCCAAGAGTCACGTGGCTACGAGGTCGGCCTCATACACGAAACAAGAGGAATGGAAATGCCGAAGATTAGTTTATCGCTCATGCTCTTTTGGGTCGTGTTCTTCTCGCTGGGCATGTCGCAGCCGGGATATGGCATGTCGTTTGGTAAACATGATAACGGCGGTAGCCCGACTCAAAGTATCAGTCAGGGCAACGGCCTGAAGGGGAATGGAAGCATGGCCTTCGGGACCTCATTAGACGCTCAACCCTATCTGGTTCCCGTTCCCGAACCAGCGTCTATCGTCCTGTTAGCGTCGGGTTTGTTAGGAGTTGGTTTATGGCGGTGGAAGCAGCTCTCATACCTCCCAAAGAAGGACGATGCATGTGAAACACTGTCGATCACCTTTACAGCCGGGAAAAGCAATCTCTTTCGCATAAGTTCCTAATAAACCACCTTGGTCTGTCCTGGCTGTGGCCACCTCCGTCGAAAGACGTATAAAAATAGTTGACAGCCTTCTCCATCACTACGACTAAAGGGTCGAGACACGCATCTCCAGACATAAGTATTGTCATGGCCTTATGATCCCATTAGTCCCCTTAGGCTCGGCTCCCAATGTGGCACGTGGCTTGTAATGAATATGAACTAGTTCAGTGTAGGCAGACTTTTTAACAGCTTTACAGCAAAGGGAGACAAAAGATGAAAAGACAAATGAAGGGGCTTCTGTCGCTAGCAGCCGCGCTCCTCGTCGGAAGCTTCATGCAGGCGGCGCCCGTGCAGGCGCTGACGTTTGATCTCAATTGCGTGTTGAGCTCCGCGGGGTGTACGCCAACGGTGTCGTATGGAACGATTACCCTCACAGATAGTGGGGACAGTGTGTTGGTGTCGGTGAATCTGGTCGGTTCCGGCGTCAACAAAGTGCTGGAATTTGGGTTGAATATGAACCCCTCACTCAATAACTCGGGATGGTCGATCACGGGAACGACTATCACCGCCAATGAAGATGCCATTCAAGCGGATGGCTACACGGCTGGTAAGTTTGATCTGAACGTCCCCTCGAATGGGAACCTCGGCTTTGAACCCTTCAGCGGAACGATCAGCAAAACGAGCACGAATTTAGATCCCTCGACGTTCGACTTCAATGATACGAATAATGTGTTTCGTGCCTTTGTTCATATCGGGAATTTGGCGTGCAGCAATCAGGCAGCAGGAGTCTGTACCCCTGGGGCCGCTGGTGAGTCATCGTTGTGGGTCGGAGCCCGGCCAGTATCGGGCGTGCCGGAGCCTGCCTCCATCATCCTTCTCGGCTCGGGCCTCGCGGGCATCGGTGTCTGGGGCATGAAGCGTCGGAAAAACGTATAATAAACCGCACTTCCTTACAAAGGCCCGGTCCGGATACGTCCGGCCGGGCCTTTGCTTATGTACGTCTTCAGAGAGGGTACTTGACCCCAACCTTACGCTGACACCAGTGCAACCGGAGCATATGGAGAGACGACACAAACGCACTATGTTATTCGTGGAGTGTAATACGTTATATACATTAGGTTTATATAACTCAATTGTAATCAGATCTATATACCTATATATTCCTACGCCATGATGGGTACTTGGAGGTTCTATGAATTTTTGGCGCAGGATTAGAAGAAACATCGTTGGGCCGAAGGCTCGCTGCGTAAACTCTCACGTGGATTCCCTTCCTAACCGTGACTCGGCGTTCGCTCTCGAAGCGCTGGAGTCTCGCGTCATGCTCAGTGGGGATATGGCCGCGGCCGTGGTCGCGCCTCCTTCGCCGCCCCCGCAAGAAAGTTTCTCCGTTGTTGAGCTTTTAACGATGGATGCGTCCTCGTTTGTGGCGACCGCGCAGCAGCCGACCATAGCAGCTTCAAATCCACAAGCCCCTGCACCTCCGACTGGTAATACGGTTCCGTCAGGTGATGGCAACCAAGATTCGGCCATTTCAAATCCGGGATCGGTTAGTGGCAGTGGCGAGGAGGCGCCTCTACAAACAGGAGATGGTGCGACCACTGCGACAATTCCTAGTAAGGTCGACGACGCTCCATCATCAGCGGGGCCAACCCAAAGTGATGCTCGCACCTATTTCATCAGTCCGATGGGCAACGATGCCAATGATGGGAGTTCGCCAGCCCTCGCCCTTAAGACGCTTTCCGCCGTGAGCGCGCGTGACCTGGTTCCGGGGGACATCATCGCCCTCGAAGGCGGCGCCTCGTTCTCGGGGACGCTTCTCATCCACAATTCCGGCCTTGGGAATCAGCCGATTCAGGTCACATCCTTTCCAACATTAGCCGGAGAGCGGGCAGAAATCCTCGCGGGGGAAGGGGATGGAATCGTCCTGCAGAATGTCGAGCACGTGTTAATCTCAAACGTGAAAGTAACGGGGGCCGGGCCTGCCGTGAACAATGGGCAAGGGATCATGCTACTGCACAACGATACGAACGATCGGCGCCTTCAGAACATCCAGATTGACCAGGTTGAGACCAGTGGATTCCGGTATGCGGGCATTGCAGTGTACACCGGAGGCACCTTACGGTATGGCTATCAAGATGTGCGTATCACCCATGCTGACGTGCATGATAACGGCTATGCGGGGATGTGGATGGGGAGCGCCCCTGGGAATTATCCCGACCATCCTGAGACGTACGCGTATCAAAACGTGTATGTCGGCTACAGCACGTTCCACGATAATCAGGGGTTAGCGATTGATCAGCAGACCGGCAATGGTCTGTTTTTAAAGGATGTCGATGGTGGAGTGATTGAGCACTGCCTGGCCTATAATAACGGATCGCTCAATCGTGCTACCAATGGTCCAGTCGGCATCTGGGCGATTTATACCAACAACGTTGTCATTCAATTCAATGAGTCGTTCGGCAATCGCACGCAGGGGGGAGATGGCAACGGCTTTGATCTAGACGGAGGCACGACCAACTCGATCATGCAATATAACTACTCCCATGATAACGCGGGCCCAGGGTATCTGGTGTACCAATTTAACGATGTCTACCGGGCTACCTCGAGTGGCAATATCGTCCGATACAACATCTCAGAGAACGATGTCCGTCAGGGAGAAGTGGCCGGGGCTATCGATATCCGGGCTCAAAATTCCCCTGAAGTTAATACACAGGTCTATGGCAATACGGTCTATCTTGATGACGCAGGACTGAATCCAATCAACATTTCGGCCATTCGCACGAGTGGAAATGTGAGCCACGTGCGCATCTTCAACAATTCCTTCATCACCAGTGGAGGGGTGCGGCTCGTCGAGACACAGAGCCCCATCGAAGCGGCCCTCTTTCATGACAATCGCTACTCAACTGATGGAGATCCCTTCGTCATTTCATCCGGAGGGGTCCTCTACGAAAGCCTTGAGGCGTGGCGCACTGCCACGAATCAAGAGCTCGGGTAATTCGACTGGTTGTATGGTACCAGCGTGCTAACACATTTACGTGTCCGCTGGGCGGGTGGGATGAAACAGGCTCTGCATCAACCTTGTGATGTTCTAAAGCTCAGGCGCTTGGCGAACCAAAGAATGTGAAAGACCGTGTCGAAAGACACCGGAGCCAAACTCGAAAGCCAAAAACGCGGGTCCCACTCACAGGAGTTTCGCGACTCGTCATTCCACTGGGCTGATTGGGCATCTTGTGCTTTCATAGCTCTTTCCTTCAATCCTTAGACTCCGGCCTGTCGTTTCCTCGCTTCAGGAAGAAAATCAAGGCCGCAGATCGGCGGGGCGCTCCATCTCACGACGGCGACATAGATCTTGATCGGAACCGACTCCTGTGGGAAAACTCAACTCCATGGTGAGATGCGCATCGACTTCCAAGGGCGTCGTCGTCCGTAAGAGACAGCCTCCGATCGAGAGATTCTCAGTGGTCCCCTCTGGCGCTCATGATCTCCCGTGTATATCACGGGACATTGAACCGGATACCGGGGGGCCCGACGGCTCCCAGCTGGCGCCGGCTTCTCGCGCGCGGCATCCAGCCGGAGAGCGACTTCTGTTCGGATCCTAGAAGGTCAACGTTAGTTTCGACTCTACGAAGACCGCTCCGATGCGCCATGTCGCGTCTATGGTGGGCTCATGATGCGTCCGAGGGGCTGCAATGCGAGCGACATAATCACGTCGAAGTTGTCGTCAGGCCACCCGGCCTCGCTCCTTCGGAAAGGCCGTCGGCGACTGCGGTTCCACCGCGACCCCATGCACATAGACCAGATGCCCGCCCAACCAGCCCGACACACTCAGCATCCCGATGGCAATCACAGAGAGTGTGAGAGGCATACCGGCCCCGGGCTGACTGTCCATCCGAAGCCATAGATTGACGGTGAAGACAACGACGATGGTCAGATTGATGAGCATATGCCGCTGACCGATCTTTCTGACGGCGGGGTCGGTGAGTGAGCGATAATCAATGTATCCCGGGACAGCGGCCGCCAGGGCGCCGACTAGGCCTCCCGCCATCGTGTAAAAGGCCATCTCGTTCCACACGGGACCTCCCCAGCCCATCGCATAGATCACATCGCAGACTAAAGAGAACATCCAGAGCCCAATTGGAAAGGCAACCAACATGGGGTGGATGGGATGCTTATGAAAACTTGCTGGACTCGCCATGATGCCTCCTTTTGTAACGGGAGGAAGCCCTTTCCGCTCCCGGTCCTAGGTGAGCGACGCATGTAGATGGTAATCACGACCATGCTGCGCCACTACTACTGTATGGATGCTCTCCTGCTTCAGCGGCAGGGCACACACTTTTTCGTGCAAGGTTTCAGTATCAAAGGCGTAACCTGTTTCTGAGCTGTTTCTATTAAACAGGACTTCTGCGGGCTGCGATAGTCGGTCGGCACCTTCTTTTGCTGTACGTCTGGCAAGCCGTCACAATAGTGTCGAGAGCATGATCGTCTTCAACGAGCCATTAACACTCTCGTGAACCTACTGGAGAGCCATTGAGGAGGGCCGCAGGCTGAAGGCTCCGCAATATTCGCTATCCGATCTTTTTGGGACGTGGGCCTCGAGGAGACGCGGCACGTTAGGCATGAGGATCGCGGTGACGCGTCACATGGTTCATCACCTTCATCGATCACGGGGTGAGCTCGTAGGACAAGCGGAAACCAAGCAGATGACGAGGCTTACCGGACTTCGAGGTGACCTTCCTGACCTCGCTCACGATGGCTCTTAAAAAACAAGAGCTTCTTATCGCAATAAAATGGAAACGTGCCCCGCGTCATGGGGGTGAACCGTACCGTCTGACTATCCCCGGCGCTCACATCGATATGAACGTGGAGCCCTGCGGCGTGGTCTGCAATGACAAACATGTGTGAGATGAAGGTGGCCTCGTTTTGGAGAATCAGCTCCACGGGATGGCCGGCTTGTACGCTCAGCTCATTGGGACTATAAGAGTAGCTGTCCATCGTGATGGTGGCGCGTTGAACGCCTTGGTCATCAGGCTGGACGACGCTCACTACCGCATATCCATGGTTCTCGCTCATCAGCGTGACCACCAGCACCAGGATGGATGTCCACGTCAGAACTCTCACTCTCGCCATGAGCCGACCCCCATGAGCCTCACTGTACTCCTGCAGTTCCGCGACCGCAACAGTCGACCTCTTTCACCCTTCCCAGTGCGTCTGACTCACGGTTATCTAGCTAGGTATTATTACCTCAAAATGAGGAGAAGGCGTTGCCTATGACGCTGGCCCAGCTGCTCGTCTGGCCCGGCGACTATGACTTGATTGTGGTCGATGGAAGGAGTAAGCAATGGCACTGATAACTTATGAATTCTCTTAATCCTAAACAGAGACCCTGACTATCTTAAGATATGGACGATCCCTATTTCGTGCACTTCCAAGAGCATTCTTCTTGCGACTCTCTCTCGATGTTGTTCCGTGGAGACTTATGTGCCAACTCACGAATCGTCCAGGACGCACCATTGAGAAGGGAAGCTTTGTCTATCTGCTAAGGTGACAGCGGCCAGTCGGTGCTTTCTCAAGAAAGGTCTGATCAAAACGAGTCTGCTCTCCGAGGATGGAAAAGAGCAGATCCTGCGCCTCTACAAGCCGGGCGAAATCTTTGGTGAACTCTGTTTTTGCCTGAAGACCCGCCGCGAGCAAGCGGTCTCACTTGAAGCAAGCGACATCGTGGAATTATCATTTGATCGTCTGATTGCGCACCTCCAGCACTCTCCCGAAGCTCTCGCCTCCTTTCTGTCGAGCGTTTCCGATCATCTCTCCGATGCCTACGAGCAGATCCGTCTGCTGTCCTTTGAAAGTGTGCGACAACGGCTTATTCAGACCTTGCTGCGGTTGTCGGGAGAAATCGGCGAACCACAGGAGCATTGGAGCCGGTTGCGGCACCTGCTGACCCAAGAGGATCTCGCCCGCATGATTGGGGCACGCCGGGAAGTCACGTCAACCGGTATGGTGATCATGATGCGCCGATGAATGCTGCCGAAGACTGGGTGGTCGCTTTCGAGAAGGATGGCGTCAGAGTGTACGTGCCAATAGGGCAAGAATAAGGCAAAGCGCCACTCAGTAACAGCCTGGATACTCAGGCGATGGGACCGCGGTGGCGGAGCCGACGCGATCGTAAAGTAGCTGCGAAAGATATTCCCTTGGCCAATGGGACAGATGATCTCATGTTTTTCCCCCGAATACGACACCCAAGGTCGGAGTCCTAACACCGCCACAAAAAGGGCCGCAGACGCTTGCTCGAAATACCGTGAGAAACATTCACGCAGCCTTGCGCGCGATGCTCAGGGCAGCCGTGGACGATGGGGTGCTGCTCTCAAACCCAGCCGAGAACTTGGGCCGTCAGTTGCGATTGGTCGCATCGAAAGCGACGAGACAGGAAGAAATTAAGGCCATGACTCGCGAACAGCATCGTGCGTTCCTGGACGCGGCCGCACAAGAACCGCTTCGTTACCATGCCTCGCTATTCACCCTGGCCGGAACGGGGATGCGGTTAGGGGAGTGTCTTGGATTAGAACCGGAAGATATACATCAGGCCACGCAGCAGATCCGTGTCGCACGCGCCTGGTTGGATGGCCAAGTCACGACGCCGAAATCTGGCCACGGGCGGACCATCGACATATCCAGGAAACTGAGCGAAGTTCTCAGTCGATGGGACCTTGAACGCACAACGGAAAAGCTCCGTCGGGGATGGGCCGAGATGCCGCGGTGGTTGTACTATTCAGACGCGGGCACGCCCTTGGATGATAGCAATGTCCGTAAGGTGATGACGCGGGTCCTGAAGAGAGCCAAACTGCCGGTACATTTTACGCCGCATTGCCTGCGCCATACCCATGCAAGTCTGATGTTACAGGAAGGTGAGTCGCCCGCGTACGTGCAGCGACAGCTTGGGCATGCGAGCATTCAATTGACGGTAGATACGTACGGCAAATGGTTGCCAATGGGTAGCAAGGGGGCGGTGGTCGCCTCGACGAAGTAGCAGCGGATCAAAGTGGTAGCAAAATGGTAGCAACCAGTGGGGGAGAGCCTTCTAAGTTATGGAGCTGGCGAGAGGAATCGAACCTCCAACCGGTGGTTTACAAAACCACTGCTCTGCCGATTGAGCTACGCCAGCGCCAGTGGCAGAGGGTACACGACCGAAATTTCCCTTGCAAGTACATGGTCCGTTGCCTTGACCTCCTCCGGCTCTTCGGTTATTCTCGCCGCGCTCGATCACTGTGAGGGAGGATGTATGAAAGTCGTGCCGTGGATTACCCTAAGCCTGCTATGTATAACAGCCTGCAGCAATGCGGAATGGGTGCACCCCAACAAATCAAAGGACAATTTCACTGTCGATTACAATAAATGCCAAAGTGAATCGATGCTCGATCCCAAGAACCAGCAGGGGAATAGTTACTTTGCGCTGCAAGCTACCGAGCGCTGTCTTGGGAAAAAGGGTTGGGTCTTGCGCGAGAAGCCTGAATAGCGGTTTGTTATCTAGTCCTTCCACTGAATTGCCCCGATCGCTTTCATCTGCCCTAACATTTCCTCCGTATGCTGCTTCGATAGTCCCGCGTGTTGTCTCAATTGCTCCACTGTTTTGGTTCCATCGGCGGCTTCGAAAAGTAGTTGGACGCTTGATGAGCAGCGGTGCGTGATCACCTGCTGATCCGCACATGCCGAAATAAGGAGCTTCGAGGCGACCTTCTTATCTTCGATAAGTAATTCTTGAGACGAATGGAGAGCGGCAATGATCGCTGGGAGATCCCATTCGAACTCTGCAATGCGCGCAGAAGCCGAACGACAAGGGAGATGCATGGGGCGTTGATCTTCGCGGCATGCTTCCAGCCGGAACATCGTCACCTGATAATGGACGAGATCTCGCCAGAAGGGCAACTGCAGGCGAATAGCCGAATCATTCTCCAACAGATATTCCTCGATACAAGACATCAGGTTCTCAGCAGTCTGACGCGATCCGACCACGGCATGGTCGAGGATCACTTGTACCTGTGGTGAATCCAAGACGAGACGAGGATCGCGGCCGGTCCGAGGACTGAGGCGACGGATATGTCGAAAGAGACGGACAATTCTCTCTGTGTAATAATGGCGGGCCAAGAAGCGCGCCATGTTCGTCAGGTCATCCTTCGAAACGCGTCGGATGACGTGCCATTCTGGATGGTGGGCACAGGCGGCCGCGTGGTCACATTGGTCGAGAACCTGCTCGCGAAATGCGCTGTCGCGCAGCACCCGCAGCAACGTGTCGTGCAACGATCGTCCGGTCATGGGTTGCTCAGAAACCGTGAGCAGGGCATCCGAACCGTTCCCATAGTAGTCGTACACCCTCGAAAAATGTCTCGGCCTGGAGCGTGGGACTAAAGGCATCGAATGTGATCGCGCGAAGCGCCGGCGTCCGAGCCACCACGAAATCGGTCACACCCAATATATCTTTGTCGGGAAGAACGGGCGCAATCCACGGTCGGTGAAGATCGGCGTTGAATGCCAGTCCGGCGACATGAATTTCTATGACTCGATGCAAGGGAAGATCGAGGAGGAAGGACCGGACATCGCGTCCATAAGTCGCCGCAGAGAGAACGGCATGAGGAATATCCAAGATTAAGCAGCAGCCCGATTCGTCGCAGAGCCGATGAAAAAAATCCGCTTCAGTGAATTGCGGAACGTCGAGTTGTAGCACCGTAGGAATCGGTTCGATCGCAACAGGAACACCGACATACTCTTGAAGCACACGAATATTGTGCACGTAGTCGTGCAGGAGGTCATCGGTATAGAGGGGTGGAAATACATAATCAAAAGAAAAGTCCGGGCGGCCATTGTCTTTATTGCCCGTCGGATGAATTCGCTGCAGATGTTCCGCCGCCCAGGGAGATCGATAGCGCTGTACCAAGTCGCGTGCGCGTATCAGTTGGGTGGACGTGAACGGTTCGCTTAACTGACCAAGGAAGTCATGGAGCAATAACGTAAAGCGCTGCTGAATATTCGGCCAGGAGAGATCGTCATGACGGGGAGGATCGGCCAGCGCGAGATGATCGATGTGATCAGCGGACGCGAGAATCGATTCGGCTAGATGCGGTTGATAAAAAGCTCCGACGCTGAGTCGCGTCATATTAAAAAGGCCCAACCTTTCGGCTGGGCCTTGGCGTGACGGTCGTGGTTACTGATGACAGCTAGGGGCGAGAGCCTCGATGTCCACCACGTCCATCTGATGGCAATTCGGCTGCAAATCCACGGTCTCCACGACTTCTAGAATGACGGTCGAGCTTTCCATGTGTCCTCCTTACAATTAAGTGGTCACCCGCTTCCTTCGCTTACTTAACCAGACTCTTCCACGCTTCGTTAGTGGGTGCATTAGAAGATTGCTGTCGGTGCTTCACTTGCAGAAAATGGACGATTGACACGTTACACCGAGGTTTCTACACTCGTCCCGATAATTCCTCAAGGACTTTTGACCATGCCGCAAACACCCTTAGAGCTAGAAGTCCTCTTGACGGAGTCGATGATCGCCGACCGGTTTTTGCAGAGCCTCGGCCAACGGATTCTTCCCGAGTTATTTTTCTATTGGTTTCCCTTATCGGTTCGTGCGTGGGGGGCGCTGTGCCGGGACAGTCGCTATCGAAATTATCTTCGTTCTGAAACCCTCCTCAAGGCGACAGCCAAGACTTTGGCCGATTCTCTCACGGATCGTAGGGTCGAAGTGATCAGTTTGGGGGCCGGACAGGGCACGAAGGATCGGCATTTGATCGCGGCACTGGTCGAGAGCGGACGACAGGTCACGTATCGACCCGTCGATGCCGGCCACATGCTCTTGGAGATGGCGTGCGAGCAGGGGAGGGAATTGGGCGTGTCGGTGCGGGGACTAAAAGCCGATCTCACCGATCCGGCGCATCTGGCCTGGCTCAAGCCGAGGGGCGACGATCCGCCGCGCATCATTACGTTACTGGGCAATACCCTCGGGGCCTTTGATCCTGCCGTCATGCTGGGGCGTTTGCGGACTCTTGTTGGAGAGGAGGATCGCCTGGTGATTGATGCCGAACTCGGGAACGATGAGGCGACCCGCTCAGGATACGAACATCCTGCCAACCAGGTGTTCGCCTTGGCCCCTTTGCGAAGTATCGGGCTCACGGAACACGACGGCACACTCGTCTTTCAATCGTCCAATCATGTCCTGCCCGGCGTGCATCGACTCGAAAAATATTTCCGCTTTCATACAGACCGATCGGTGATGGTAGCAGGGGAACGGCTCGACTTCAAAGCGGGTGAGTCCATTCATATGAACCATTCCGGGAAGTTCGAGCGAGAGACCTTCTGTACGCTTCTTGCCGAAGCCGGATTTTCATTGCACAGTGAGCAGATCAGCGACGATGGACGGTTTATGATGGTCAACGCGAAGCCTCGTCCATAACGATGGCTGCGCCTGCCTCGGCTGTGGAATTTCGCGACGTCTCGTTTCGGCGCGAGGCGGGACGAGCGATTCTCTCCAACGTCTCGTTCACAGTGACCGAAGGCGAATCGTTTGCGCTTATCGGTCGAAGCGGTTCCGGCAAGACCACCATTCTCAAACTCATCAATCGATTGTTACAGCCCAGCGGCGGCGACCTGTTGGTGGACGGCCGATCGACACGCAATTGGGATGCGATTCAGCTCCGTCGTCGAATCGGATATGTCCTCCAAGAGGTCGGCCTCTTCCCGCATATGACGATCACGGCCAACGTGGGTATCGTGCCCTCATTAGAGGGATGGACGCCGTCGCGCATCGAGGCGCGTGTAAAAGAGGTCTTGCTCATGGTTGGGTTGCCGCCGGATGACTTCATGGCCCGCTATCCACACGAATTGTCCGGGGGACAGCGTCAGCGTGTGGGCGTGGCTCGCGCGCTCGCAGCCGATCCGCCGCTCTTACTAATGGACGAACCGTTCGGAGCGCTCGATCCCATCACCCGGGCCGAGCTCCAGCAAGAGCTGAAGCGGTTACTCGTCGCGCTGAAAAAAACGCTGGTCATCGTGACACACGATATTCCTGAAGCCTGCGTTCTGGGGTCCTCGATCGGACTGATTCAAGACGGTCGGTTGGTCGAACGGCTTCCCCCCGAGCAATTTCTCCGATCCGCTCATCCTGAAGTGCAGGCGGTGGTGGCCAGTTTGAGCGTGCATACTCGTTCATGAGCCTAGGCGATGATGGATAATTTTCTGGCGGACCATTCCCGTGAACTCATCCAATTATCGGCCGAGCACCTCATGCTCGTCGGGCTTTCAATCCTCGGCGCCATTGTCATTGGTGTGCCCTTGGGAATTGCCGTGCACCAAAAGCCTCAATGGAGGACATTCGTCATGGGGTTTGTGAACGTATTCCAAACGATCCCGAGCCTCGCACTCTTCGCGGTACTGATTCCATTACCGGTGATCGGCGGAATCGGAGCGCGCAGCGCCCTTATTGCCCTTGTGCTCTATTCGCTGCTGCCGATCGTTGCAAATACGGTCGCCGGACTCAGCGGTGTCCCTCCGGCTGTTCGAGAATCCGCCGTCGCCATCGGCATGTCCGATCGACAAGTGCTGTGGAAAGTTGAATTTCCACTCGCCCTCGACGTGGTGTTTACAGGCATCCGGATCGCGACGGTGATGAGCGTTGGTTTGGCGACGATTGCAGCCGCTATCGGCGCGGGAGGCCTCGGCATGTTTATTTTTCGCGGACTGGCGATGCTGGACACGCGCTTGATCTTAGCCGGCGCTCTTCCGGCCGCGGCGATGGCGCTGCTTGCGAACTACGGGTTGAGTCTGATCGAACGGCGTATTCGTGGCCGATATGCGCCGACTGAGCGATCGACATGAAGGGCGGGTGGCGCAGTGCTTTCCTCGGACTTCTCTTGGTACTCCTCGCTGCTGTTTCATGGGCCTGTGGCCGCTCCGAGAATACGATCATCATCGGATCGAAGAACTTTACCGAACAGATTCTTCTTGGTGAACTCCTGGCTCAACAGATCGAAGGCACTACGCATTACCAGGTCAAGCGGCTGTTCAATCTCGGCGGGACTTTCGTCTGCCATCAGGCGCTTGTCGCAGGGACCATCGACGCCTATGTGGAATACACCGGTACGGCGTTGACGGCCATTCTCCGCGAGCCGCCTTCCAGCAATTCTGAAGAAGTCTATCGCACGGTGCAAGATGCCTATGGCCGCCGGTTCCACCTTCTTTGGCTCTCGCCGCTCGGATTTACGAATACCTTTGCCATCATGATCCGTGCAGAAGATGCGCGTCGATTCGCTATCCACACCCTGACGCAACTCGTTGAACATGCCCCTCGATGGCACGCGGCGTTTGGCTATGAGTTTCTCGAGCGCGCCGATGGATTTCCAGGATTGGCAAAAGCCTACGGATTGCGATTTGCGGATTCCCCGCGAGTCATGGATCTCGCGTTGACCTATCAAGCTCTCGCGGATCACAGGGTGGATGTGATTGCCGGCGATTCGACGAATGGCTTGGTCGCCGCGCTCGACTTGACCGTGTTGGAAGACGACAAACAGTATTTCCCGCCCTATCAAGCCGCTCCGGTCGTCTCGCGGCAGAGCCTCGCGCGATTCCCGGATCTAGAGCATACGGTGTCTCGCTTGGGCGGAATGGTTTCGGACGACGAGATGCGACGGCTGAATTATGAAGTGGATGGAAAGAGACGGGATGTTGCCGCCGTCGTAAGAGAGTTTCGTTCTGCTAAAAAGCTGTAGTGCGCTGTTGGAGCACACGGGTGCTCCAACACAATCCGAGAGTTGATTACTTACGGCAGTAGGTTTGTTCTTCCAGTGGATAGTACCCATCCGTACTGTGGGGAAAGTCAGCGATGTCGTAGTATTGGCCCGTTTTCCATACGTGCATGCAGCGTGCGACGGCATACGGTTCTCTCTTTATCGCGCCATCCACATTCACCATTTGCGACTCTTTCATGTCAGCGGCGACCATGAATTTGTTTCCGGTCCATAATCCTGCAGGGTCGATGGTTCCCGGATAAAATACGGCAAATTGAGTCGTGGGTTCACTCGCTTCGACCGGTCCATAGGCGGGATACTTCTGAACCGACAGTTGCTGCGCGACGATCAATGTTCCATTGGTGGATGTCTGCACATCGATAATGCGCCCGGCGAGCTGCACGGCGCTTCCCTTGAACACGTCGGGGTCTGCCACCATCACGCCGAAGTCAGGGTTCAACTGCATATCCGAAGTGAGGCTAGTGGGAAAGAGCGTGGGAGTTGCGCAGGCAGTTAGTAGAGTTGAAAGAGAGGCGAATACTAATGCAATCATCCTCATCGCGTCCTCCTCGGTGATGTATGTAACACCAATGTAACACTGATTTAACGCACGCGCAACACGAAAAGCTTCCTCATAAGCGGTATCACAAATGCCGGGAAGAGGTGAATGCGCCTACTGATACAATCCAGAATCCAGACGCAAGAGTATCGAGCGGTGAACTCAATCGAAAGCGAGTGATGTGATGGAAGACATGGGTTTCAATGTTTCGTCAGGAACGTGTTACGTGTTATTTACCTACGATATCGGACTCTCGATCAATTTGAATGAGGCGGAGAGGCATATCACGGCCATCAAGCAGCGTAGCCGCATTCGACACAAGCGCCGCGCGCCGCAATACTTTGATTATCGGCCCGCGCCCCTGCGCGTGACACAAGGAGTCGAGCCGCTCACGCTTGGGGAGTTTCGCTCGGCGACGAGTGTCGATTTAGTGATCTACGATTTTGGCGCCGTCTCGGTCATCTATAGTATTCCACTGGCGGACCCGTCCCTGCGTTTACTGAACTTAAGCCAAGAGCTCTATGAAAATGTGCTGCTCCTTGCCGACTCGCGTCAGCGTGTCGAGGATCTGCAAAAAACAATTGAAGGGATGGTAGAGCGGCCGAAGATTTCAAATTATGTGGAAGACTATGTGATCTTTCAAGTGAATGCTGCCGCGCCGGCAGATGTCTTGAGTCACGCACAAGATCTGGCCCGAATTCTTCGGTCCGAAGAAGCGGTCCTCTCGGAACAGGAGGTCCGTGAAGCCACATCCCATTGGCTCTCTTTCGGTAAGGAGGATGTGGCTATCATCGATTGGAATGCGTCGCTCTTGTTTGGGGATGCAATGGAAGATGTGCAGGCCGTACTGGAGTTTGCCAATGTGGAGTTGCTTGAAATGCGCGCGCTCGATCAACAATTGGATGACGCCCTCGATCAAGCCTATAACGCACTTTCGAAGAGAATCGGAAGTCGCTTTAGACGAGCCGGGTCGTTTGAAACGGACTTACGACAGGTAGCTCAACTGCAAGTGGACAGCGCTATTCTATTCGAGCGTGTGACCAACACGCTCAAACTGATCGGTGATCAGTACCTGGCGCGCGTCTACCGGCTGGCCTCGGAGCGGTTTCATCTCGCCGCATGGGATGCGGGGATCATTCGAAAGTTGGAGACCTTGGATAGTATCTATGGAAAGATGGCCGACCGTGCCGCCACGCGACGTATGGAAGTGCTCGAATGGATCATCATCGTGCTCTTCGCGATTTCGATCATCATTTCACTGCTCCCCGGTTTTCCAAAGCATTAACCACCGATGTAATACACGCCACGAGAATGCTTGTGCGCTTGTGGCCGATCTCATCATCCCATCTATACAAATCTCTCCGTCCAAACATTGCATTAAACAGTCTTTAACCAAACATTTTACAAATAGTTTACACCTGGCTAACGTCCATTCAATGTCTACGCGATAAGTTGGCTCATCAGCTTTGTGGCTGCACATCGCCTGTCCTATGCGACTCACGATGGGACATCATGTGCTCCTTACCCTCATGAAGTTTTAGGGGGGCTCGGCAATGCTTCTACTTCTGATTGCAGCATTTATCGTGTGCCTGGCCGTGGCCGGACACCTTACCTATCGGGCCGCTGCTGAAAAACGTCGTGCCATGCATCCTCCCGATCAAAGAAGGTATGGCAAGCGCAAGGCACCTGCTGCGCTCTTTATGCAAAACTCTATTTATTCCTCACGATCTAACCCAGTAGCTTGAAAGGAGGGCCACAATGATTAACATCATCGTCGCTGAAAGTCATCCCGTCGTGCGACACGGTCTTAACCGGACACTCGGCGCGACGGGTGGCTTCAGCATCATTGCAGAAGTCGACACGATGGAGGGGCTCTGGGAGAATATTGGGAGCCCAAGAGCAGACGTCTTGATCTGTGAAACCGCACTGTTCAAAAGAAGAACGTTTGAAACGTTGCAACGAATCAAGCAGCGACGCCCGTATATCCCCATTGTCGTCTTCAGCCGGTATGTGGATGCCTCGTATGTCGTCGAGAGCTTTAGGGGAGGCGCCATGGAGTATGTCAGCAAGACTGCATCTGCTGATGAGCTCATGACAGCGATTCGTCAGGCCGTGTTGGGAAAAAAATACGTCGACTCGACCGTACGGAATCACTCAGTCGATGAACCGTGGGAAAATACCATCATGGAACAGCAAACCTTATCCCCACGGGAATCCGAGGTGCTCCATCTTATCGTCAAGGGAAAGCGAAGCCGCGAGATTGCCGGACTGCTCGGCATGAGCGATAAGACGGTGAGTACTCATCGTACCCGGCTGCTTGGAAAGATGAACTTTTCCAGCACCCAGCAGATTATCCGCCATGTGTTGCAACAACGCCTGCAACCGAGCACAACCAGCGACACGTTCTCCGAACCGGCGCTGACTGCGTAAGAAAAGTGCGCGCGGGTCGATTTGCGCTATCACGCATGTGCGACCACTCCGGACACAAGAAAGAACCCACCGATGATGAGTTATTGCATTGTGCGAAACGATGAACATGGAGAAGGAATTCCAATTGATGTACTGTTCAAAACTCACGCCCAGGCAAAATCTAACGCAGGACTGCTTCGAAAGTTAGACCCCGCTTGTCGTTATGAAGTGAATGTGTATGCGACCGTTAAAAAATCCGCTGATCGACCTCAGAGCCCTCTATAACGCCAATTGTTTTTGAGTCACTTGACCCTCTTCCAAACCGAATTTTACCGAGCTGTAACTCAGGTATAACTTCCTGTGTACCTCGATGCGCGGGCGATGTGATACTGGTAATGAATCATCTTGTGCCTTCTGCACGTCGAACAGGGGAGTTCCAGACCTCGAATGCTCATCCGCCATGCATTGATATTGATAACGGAGGCAGATCATGGCAAAAGTGAAGACCAAAGGATGGGCGGTGACCTTCAATGCCAATACTGCGAAAGAAGAAACCGTCAATATCCCAGTAGGTGGTCCGGTTCGAGCCTCAAAAAAGCTAGAAAGAAAGTGCGCCGTCGTGGTCGTGAGAAAAGGAAGATCATCACACTCGTTCGTTTATCGGCCAAATAGATATCGCGAGCACCGTTTTCGAGAGCATCCACGGTCGGAGTTGCGAAAGCACGACGTTTGACTGATGTAAGTACTCTTTCGGCCGTAATGTAGCCGGTTAGTCTTGAAGACGTGGTCATTGTCGAAGGGGAATGGGGACGTATTGAAGAAATCTATACCACGTATGTAATCGTGCGCATCTGGGATTTGAGACGCCTAATGATTCCCCTTTCTTATTTTATAGAAAAGCCGTTTCAAAATTGGACCAGGGACAAAGAGGATCTCCTGACCACAGTGTTTGTGCGTGCGGATTATTCCGTTCCTGTAGAACAGGTCCGACAAGAGTTCCACCGATTGTTGCAAGCTACCGAGTATGGGACAAAATACGACGGTATTGGCGTCAAGGTAGTTGATCGTTGCAGGGACCTCGCCTGACCGTGGCAGCATCGCTGGGCCGAGTCTGTCATGACAACGAACACGTGCAGCCCGCCCTCCTCTTCTTTATTCTAACTATTTTCTATCTCGGATAGGTGTTGCTGGATCGGCCCGCGAACGCTTACCAGGACAATCCGGCTCCGACATTTCGGCTGGGATCGCTCGGCACTGATTGAGTGGTTGTCACAATCGCGACCCGTGTATGGGCCGCGTCGTCGCCTTTGATCACCTGGGCGGCAAGGTGTGCCTTAAAACCTGTAACTTTTGACAGTACCCACCTTCGGCGTACGTTTCTATAAATAGAACCGTCAGGCAACTCACGAAGGCAGCTCCAGTCAGCGGCGCGCAGTCGCTCAGGGGTGTTGAACTATGTCCTGATCTGAGTGACATCCATTCCGATATTTATCGCCCCAGTGGCACTTGCTCGGTCTGTCAGTCGGCTGAGTACCCGACGGGTTGCCCTTCAAGATCTTCCCATGCGGATTGCTGGCGCTTTTCAAGGCCTAAGGAAGGAGGAAAGCCAACATGTCTTGTCTCATCGCGTCTTTGTGCCAATTCTCCCTCTCAGTGTTGATGCGGATTGTGCTTATGGCGCTGCTTGGGTTGTTGATGGTGTCCAGAGTGTCGGCTGATGATATTGCCGTCTCTGAACAAACCTTTGGGTGTATCCTTGACTGGCCTAAGGTCAGAAATACGCGCTTCAAGCACGAGGATCCGCAGAAGCTCAAGGAGGCCATGCATATCCTTCGAGATAGCATACCGGACAAAGAGTATCCCGTTGGGACGATCCTGCAGCTCGTACCTTTCGAAGCCATGGTGAAGCATGAACGAGAGAAATTTCCCAAAACGAACGGCTGGGAATTCTTCGCGTTGGATATTTCCGAGTCCGGCACGAAGATCAGGGATCGGGGAGACAACGTCGTCAATCTTTTGCAAGGCGTGACGTGTCTGAGTTGTCATCAACCTGCGGCGAAGTTCGATTTCGTGTGTGAGAAGGGGCACGGTTGTGCTCCGCTCCCGATCGACGATCAGAAGATCGGGGAGCTTCAGAGGGCAGACGCTCGTTGTGAGAAAAAGTAGGGATGAAGATGAGCCTCCTTCCCGATGCCCGCGGTGCAGCTACTCAGCCTTTCGCGACGCGGAAGGCGTTTTTGTCTCGTGTTGCCGAACTTCGACTCAGTGGGGTCCAGACCGCCGCGTCCAACCTGCTCACACGGTGAATAGTCAAATCATTCAGACAGTACAAATACGATGGAGGTGTGGGATGTATATCAAGATCTGGGTCACAAGTGTCATTTTGGTAGGGTTGCTCGGCAGCGTATCGTTCAGCAGCAGTGATGCTGGCGAAGGAACGGCTCCCTCCCCAGAAGCAGCCAAGAACATCGGCCCGGTGCTTGTAAAAGTCTATACGTTTGAACCCGTACACCCTAACCCGCCCGACCATCTGTGGTTGGACGAAGGCAATGGCTGGGTCCAATTCATGATGTTCGATAAGCCAGTGAGCGATCCCACAGCCATATTGCTCTTTGTCGGCCAAGGCATCAAAGGTCGATTTTGTGCCGAATCCCAGCCTGATGGTGGCAAGACAGGCTTTAATCATTTTCATCGGATCAATACACCTGCGGCTGGAGATATGTCGATGCACGGCCCGAAAGGGGAGGAAGGCTATTGGCTGAAGCATGTGGCGGTACGCGAATTTGACTTTGAGCCCAAGGGGGAACATGCGGCACATGGAGGAAACCTGCACTACAAACCGGGCACCGTGCAGGATGTGCCCCAGCCCTCGACACCCAAGTGTAAGTAGCCCTGTCGATACCAACCTTGGTGGCGGTGGAGAATAGTCGGTGGCTACAGGACACCTGATTCATGGGAGGATGTATGGCAACGACAGCCATTTCAACAGGAACGATGAAGGTGGTGCACGTCTCCAGTCCCGGAGCAGAGTTCCAGATCGTTGAGCGCGAGATTCCCAAACCGGGTGCAGGGCAGGTGCGCATCAAGGTGCAGGCATGTGGCATTTGCCACAGCGACATGTTCACAAAGGAAGGCCAGTGGCCCGGAATTCAGTATCCCCGGGTTCCAGGACACGAAGTCGTCGGCATCATCGACGAAATGGGTAACGGTGTGTCCGAGTGGCGGAAGGGACAGTACGTCGGCGTCGGCTGGCACGGCGGCCATGACGGCACGTGTCGTGCGTGCCGGCGAGGAGATTTTCGCAATTGCCGGAACCTAAAAATTCCGGGCATCAGCTACGACGGCGGATACCAGCAATACATGGTGACCCCTGTGGAGGCCTTGGTGGCGATGCCGGAAACGCTTGGCGCCGCAGAAGCGGCACCCCTGCTTTGCGCTGGAAATACTGTTTACAACGCGTTGCGGCACAGCGGTGCCATGCCTGGCGACCTTGTGGCAGTGCTGGGTATCGGCGGTCTGGGTCATCTGGGAATTCAATTCGCGAATAAGTTTGGCTATAAGGTCGCGGCGATCGGGCGCGGGTCTGAAAACTCGGCGCTCGCAAAGAAACTTGGAGCGAGCGTGTACATCGATAGCACATCGACGAATACAGCAGAGGCGTTGCAAAAACTGGATGGCGCACAGGTCATTTTAGCGACAGCCCCAAGCTCGAAAGCCATGTCCGACCTGTTCGAAGGCCTGGGCCCGAACGGCAAGCTCATGGTGATCGGTGTGGCGGCCGATCCCATTGAGGTCACACCGATACAGCTCGTGTCTGGAAGTCGAACCATTCAAGGCTGGGCTTCGGGAACATCAGCGGATGAGGAAGACACCGTGCGCTTCGCGGAACTTAGCGGTGTGCGTCCCATGATTGAAACCTATCCGCTTGAAAAGGCGGCCGAGGGTTACGCGCGTATGATAAGTGGCAAGGCGCAGTTCCGCGTCGTTCTGACGATGTGAAGTCAGCCAAGAACGTAATCGAAAACAATGCGAGCACTGGTCTACGAGCCTCGCATAAGCGAAGTTAGACGATACGTCTTTACACATTGCCTCGTCGGAAACTGTGCTCGTAGGGCTCGTGCATCGGATTGGTGAGTTCTGTGATGCTCGCATCATTTCAATTGTTCGCCCAAGTTCAAGAAAGAGAACGTCCTATTGGAACGCCCGACTTTTTATCGCAGGATACAGCTAGACAGGCTCTCCATCTTTTACAGAGAGACCAGCCCGAAAACGCGCTAACGGTTCTCGTGTTGCAATGGACTTGCGTCTTCAGGCCGATGTTCGAGCATCTCTTCGCCCGGCTTTCCGACCGTTATCACCCTGTCACGCCCGATTACCGGGGCTTCTGACACTGCGGCTGACCTGATCCGAACTTTTGAACGAGAGAGCGAGTATGTCAGCCAAGGAAACAGTAATCATCACGGGACTCTGCTCGATCACAAAAGATACCAAGAGATAACACAAACCAGGAGGCAGCCATGAGCACCACCGAAGTCCGTACTGACGATGCGACCAGCGTCGCGCGCGTCGGAAGATTCGACATGAAGCTCGAGATCGTCGTCATCCCCGTCTCGGATGTCGACCGCGCGAAGGAGTTCTACGGGAGGCTTGGGTGGCGGCTGGACGCCGACTTCGCTGGCGGCGACGACTTCCGCGTCATGCAGTTCACGCCGCCTGGCTCCGGGTGCTCGGTCATCTTGGGTAAGAACGTGTCCGCGGCGGCACCCGGCTCCGCCCAGGGCCTGTATCTGGTCGTATCCGACATCGAGGCCTCCCGCAAGGAGCTGCTCGATCGCGGCGTCGAGGTTAGCGACGTGTTCCATGATGCCGCTGGTGTGTACACCGGCCCGGACAAGCCCTACCTGTTTGGGCGGCGACGGGTCAGCGGTCGGGATCCCGAGCATCGCAGCTACCGTTCCTTCGCCTCGTTTAGTGACCCGGACGGCAACGGCTGGCTGTTGCAGGAGGTCACGACGCGGCTGCCCGGTCGCATCGACGCCGCAACGACGACCTACGCATCGGCGAATGACCTGGCGAGCACGCTTCGGCGTGCGGAGGCCGCCCACGGCGAGCACGAGAAGCGCACTGGTGGACAGCGCGACGCGAACTGGCCCGACTGGTACGCGGCGTACATGGTGGCGGAGCAGACCGGCAAAGAACTACCCCAATGAACGATTACGACGTGACCATCCTCGGCGGCGGCGCGCCCGGCGGGCACTGTAGGGGTGCGCTGGCCTAAGGCGGCCTGCGATCTTCCTTAAAGGAGGAGGTGCCCTGTGTCACGGCATTTCGATGCCATCATCATTGGGACGGGCCAGGCAGGCCCGCCTTTGGCTGCGCGGTTTGCGACCGCCGGCATGGCGGTCGCCATTATTGAACGCCACAAGTTTGGTGGCACCTGTGTGAACACGGGATGTATCCCGACCAAGACACTCGTTGCCAGCGCGTACGCGGCCCATGTTGCTCGCCGAGGCGCCGAATATGGTTTTGTTGTCAATGGCGATGTGCGCGTCGATATGAAACGTGTCAAAGTCCGCAAGGATGAAGTTGCCGGACGGTCGAACAGGGGCGTAGAGGATTGGTTGCGAGGGCTCAAAAATTGTACGGTTGTCCAAGGCCATGCCCGCTTTCAGTCGTCCCACACTGTCGTGGTCAACGATGAAGTCCTGCAAGCCGACAACGTATTCATCAACGTGGGTGGGCGCGCTTCTATTCCAGCAATGCCCGGGATCAATGATGTGCCGTTCTTAACAAACTCCTCAATGATGGATATCGACTTCTTGCCCGAGCATCTCGTCATCGTCGGTGGAAGTTACATTGGGCTAGAATTCGGCCAGATGTATCGCCGTTTCGGGAGCGACGTCACGATCGTAGAGAAGGCACCGTGCCTGATTGGACGTGAAGACGAAGATGTGTCCGAAGAGGTGCGCAAAATTTTGGAGATGGAGGAGATACGGGTTCTGGCAAATGCGAAATGCATATCATTGGCGAAGCCCGACAGCCGTATCGCGGTCGGCATCGAGTGTGAGGAAGGCCCGCCGGAAGTATTAGGCACGCACGTTCTTCTCGCGGTGGGACGTACTCCCAACACGACCGACCTGGGTCTCGACCGGGCCGGGGTTGCGACCGATCAACGCGGCTACATCATCGTTAATGATCAACTGCAAACAAACGTACCCGGCATCTGGGCCTTGGGTGACTGCAACGGCCGTGGCGCCTTTACGCATACGTCGTACAACGACTATGAGATCGTTGCGGACAATCTCCTCAACGCAGACCATCGCAGCGTGTCAGACCGAATCCAGACGTACGCCTTGTTTACAGATCCGCCGCTAGGCCGATGCGGCATGACGGACGCCGAAATTCGGAAGTCTGGGCGTGCTGCACTCGTGACGAAACATCCGATGAGCCGAGTAGGCCGGGCGGTTGAGAAAGGTGAGACACAAGGTTTTATCAAGATCACTGTTGATGCGGAAACCAAACAGATTCTAGGTGCGGCGATTCTTGGGATCGGAGGTGACGAAGTCATTCACGTGTTGCTGGACGTCATGTATGCGAAGGCGCCGTATACGGTCGTCCAGCGCGCCATGCATATTCATCCGACGGTTGCGGAATTTCTCCCCACCGTCTTGTCCAAACTGGAACCCTTTGTATAGGCAGCAGTAATCAGCGGCAACGCTACCGATGCGGACAAAGCTTTTTATCTGGTTGACGCTCCATTCAACAAATCTAACTTTCGATTAGGTGAACGCATAGGAGGAAAAAACGTGGCAAATCCCATTCTCGTCACCGGCGCGGCGGGCCACGTCGGCGGCGTAGGGCGCACGGTCACCGAACTGCTGTTGAAGCAAGGCAAGGCGGTGCGTGCGATGGTGCGAAGTGAAGACGAACGCGCGCAGGGGTTGCGCGATATGGGTGCGGAGGTCATAGTCGGTGATCTGCTCGATCTCGATTCGATGCATAGGGTGATTGCCGGCTGCGAGACGATGTACTTCGGCATGTCGGTTTCGGATGCCTATCTGGCCGCGACGGTTAATGCGGCGGCGGTGGCGAAGCATCACGGCGTGAAGGCGTTCATCAATATGTCGCAGATGACGCTCTCACAGATGAGCATTACCGAAACCACCGCGAGCCCGCAGCACAAGCTGCACTGGCTTGCCGAGCAGGCGCTGAACTGGTCCGGTCTGCCGGTCGTGCACGTGCGGCCGACAGTGTTTCTCGAAGGCTTCTTCCTGATGTTCACTTCGGATTCGGTCAGTAAATCAAATCAGATCAGACTACCGTTCGGCGAGGGCAAGACTTCGCCGGTCGCAGCGGAAGACGTTGCACGTGTGGTCGCCGCGCTGCTCGCCAACCCGCAGCCGTACATCGGCAAGATCTATCATCTGACCGGTCCGCAGTCCGAGAACATGCATTTCTATGCACACGAGTATTCGAATGCGCTTGGCCGTACGATCACTTTTCAAGACATTCCGGTCGAGCCGTGGCGGGACGGCCTGCTCAATCTCGGCTTGCCGATTCACCTGGTGAACCACCTCGAGACGATGGCCGATCTGCACCGCGCGGGACGCTACGACCGGATGTCGAACGACGTGCTTATGCTAACGGGGCAAGGGCCGCTGAGCGTGGAGGAGTTTGTCAGGAAGAATGCGGCGACATTCACCGCGTTGGCAAAAGAGGCGATTTAGTGACATATAAGAGGGAAGAACATGGCAATTCTGACGATCACGTGCTGCAAATGGAGCTAGTCTCTTAACTCTGGTGCTCAGATGATGATGGACTGCACGATCTGCAGGTGGATCAAATGGAGCGTGAGCATTCCCCTTATATTGCTCATCAGTGCCGGCGGCTTGGCGGCCTTCGCACACTTCCCTCTTACTCAGCAGAACGAGACCACTGTTCTCTTAGCTCTCTACCTTGGGGCCTGGGCGTATGTCCTAGGCATCGCCGGCCTTGTGCTTCTGTCAGGATGGTGGTTTTGGAGATGGCATCATATGCGGACTAAACATGCCGCTGCATGCTGATGGCAATCATTGCACCCACCGTGACCATCCCCAACGTCAGGACGACCATGTCCACCTCCTGATTGATGAATTGACTCCACCGCTCGCCCTGATCCATCCGTCCTCTCTTATGAAAACAGACTAATGTTTGGAACGTCGGTTGACATCAAAGGCATACCGTAATTGCAGCGCCCAATATTGTTGAACGAGTCCTGGCCGGTCGAGTGATTGATCTTGCTCGCGGTAGACACTCAATTCAAAATCCTGCCAGCGAAAGGCCAGGCCAACGATCCAATCCATTTCAGTAGGATTGACCTGGTTCGACGCCTCACGGTCCGTGAAGAAATTCATGTCGCCATAGAGGACTACCTTATTCTGATACAGATCGAGATCCGCGTGCGCCACATAACGGAACAAGGCCCGCCCGGTATTATCCGGACGTGCAAAGTAATTGCTGTTATGGAAGAGCCACCCGGCTCCGGCGTAGGCATTCAGATTTTGATTGGGAAAGCGCCGGTGCCACCAGGAGACATCCTCAGCGGCCTGGAAGCGGGCGGTCGCGAGGGCATCGGCATAGATCTGCTTTAGGCCACTCTTGTCGAGAGGGGCATCACGTTCATATTGCACACGCCAGCCGAACCGATTCACGATACCGGTGAGGGCATAGGTGCCGTCCCATTCGCTGAGCTCTATCCAGCCCTTCGTCCGATCGGAAAAGAAGTTTTGATCAGTATAAAGGGTCAGATACTGTTTGTAGAGATCTGTCTCGAGATGGAGCATATGCCGCAGGCCAACCAAACCCGTGTTGTCCGGGCGAGCAGCAAAAGAAGGATTTTTAAAAAATACCGCGCTCAAGAAGTAGCCTCCTAATAAGGTTTCTTCGCTCGCTTGGTCCATCTTGTCGGGTTGCTCCATGGACGGTAATGGACGACCGTACTTCTCCAATGCAAAGGTCGGCGCCAAGCCCCACAGCGAAAAGAGCAGGACGATGGAAATTGGAAGAATGACGGTCTTTGGAGGTAAGAGTGTGTCGAGGAAGGCACCGATATAAGAAATAGAGTGCCGGCGGAGCCACGATTCGGACGGCATTGTGGTATTCAGTGGTAAATATAAAGGTGTGTCGAAACGAAAGGTCTTATGAACCGCGATCGACTACTGGACACAGGGCTCAAATATCTGCTCACAGAGGCTGAAGTCTTCCAACGATTCCGGTGCGGACCTATATTCGGCTCCCACGATGCGGTCCTTAACGACCAAGAGGTTGGCCCAGCAACCATGGTGAACGCCAGGGCGGCTGCCTTTTGAAAACACAGTGGACTCTTCAAACATAGGGGCTTCCTTATAGTAGCGGAGCACGTTTCCCTCGTTCGTCTGGATTTCTTGCACAGGGGTGCCAGCGCACGCGACTACAGAATCTTTTGTTGCGCCGATCATAGCTTGTCGCGCCAAATTATGGTGCTGTCCGGACGAGGCCGTGCATCCTATTACAGATACACTTCCGGCGAGGCCTATCGTTACGGTTGTCCAATACAGGGTGTGTGCTTTCACGGCATAGGTCTCCGAACGTATGTCGGCTAGAGTAACTGTATTGATGACGTAAGACAACTCGAAGTGATCTGAGCGTTGTAGGTTCGGCGACTTTTCATGGCCGACGGTACACGCTATCAGTAGTGGGACGCTGTAGCGACTGCCATAGATGTCTCGATTATCGGCGGTGATGGCTACACCAGGTGCCGAAGAAGCCAGAACAAGCTCCCCGCAATGGCAATCGACATCGGGAGCGTCAAGACCCACGCCAGAAGAATATTGCGCACCGTCTGCCACTGGAGCCCCGACTGATTGGCGGCCATGGTACCGGCCACGCCAGACGACAGAACATGGGTCGTGCTGACGGGAAGACCGAAGGGTCTGCAGCCCCAATCGTGGTCATGGCAACTAGTTCTGCAGAGGCGCCCTGTGCGTAGGTCAAATGTGCCTTGCCGATACGTTCGCCCACGGTAATGACAATCCGTTTCCATCCTACCATCGTGCCTAACCCCAGTGCGATCGCGACAATCACCTTTACCCACGACGGGATAAATTTTGTCGCGTGATCCAGGTCGGCCTTGTAGGTTTTCAAGACTGCTTTATCACTCGCGTCGATCGGCAGTGCTCCGCTCTTATCAAGATGCTTGAGCGTTTCGGAAACCAAGTACATATCGTTTCGAACGTTGCTTTTGTTCTCATCCGGCACAAGCGCATAGGTGCCGTAGCGGTTTACTTCTTCTGCGATATCTTGTGCGAGAAGCTGGACGGCGGGCAGGGTCGTACTCTCAAGGTGGCGGTTTTGAAGATAGGCGGCGACCTGCTCGCGAGAATTCGCCTTCGTGACTGTGGAGACAGCCGGCGTGATGTACTTCTGTAGTGTATCGACGGCGGCATGAGAGTCGACGACGAAGTGCTGAACCTGATCCGCAGGCACCGCGCGGTTCAGGGCGTAGGCGGTGGGGACTGTGCCGATCAAGATCAGCATAATGAGCCCCATACCCTTTTGTCCGTCATTCGATCCGTGCGCAAAACTGACACCGGTGCAGGTGAGAATCAATAACGATCGAATCCAGAGAGGCGGCGGTCGGTTCCCTTGAGGCGCGCGATACAATGAGGGATTTTTGAGGACGGCTCGTGCCGCCAATAGCAAGAGGCCGGCACAACCGAATCCAATGAGCGGTGATAACAGTAAAGAATAACCGACTTTGGAGACCTGACCCCATTCGACCCCACTCGTATGCGTGCCTTGTTGCATGATCTGGTTCATTAACCCCACCCCGATGATCGATCCGATGAGCGTATGCGAACTCGACGACGGAAGTCCGATGAACCAGGTCCCCAGATTCCAAATGATGGCGGAAAAGAGCAGAGAAAAGACCATGGCGAAGCCGGCATCGCTGCCAACCTGAAGAATCAATTCCACCGGGAGTAGGGAGATGATTCCAAAGGCTACCGCTCCTGACGAGACCAAGACGCCGATGAAGTTCCATACGCCTGACCACACGACCGCCGCGTGCGGTTGCAACGAGTGGGTATAAATTACCGTCGCGACCGCGTTCGCCGTATCGTGGAACCCGTTGACGAATTCGAATCCAAGCGCAATCAGCAAGGCGATGCCTAAAAGGACATAGGCGAACGTCGACGCCTGCCGCACACTGGTGAGGTCCTTGAGTAGTTCGTACGCGGCATAAGAGATCCCGCATGCGAGGACCAATATAAAAAGTGCCGAGAATCTACTACTAGATGCGCCCAGAGCTGGTGACTGGGATAACACATGTGTCTGACTCATGAAGGGCCTCCTATCAAGAGGAACACGTATTCTATTGCTCTAGCGGAAATCGCTGGTTACGGGAAGGTTATCGTTGTGTAAACAATAGTTCTTGTGGCGGATTCGCTGGAAACGTAACATCTGCAGGGCGGATCATAACGCGCCCCTCGCGCCGTCTTCTAACCCAGGGTCGGGGCTCATTATCTCGAATCGATGCGGGCTTCTTGGATGCCAGTACAGCAGGTTTCAAAATGACGGGATAACGAACCGACCGATCTCTTTGTTTCTACGGGGTGGAAGTCAGTAATGGGGCGGGGATGTTTCAGGAATAGTCGAACCGGAACGCCTTAGGATTGTCAGGGTGTCGGAAGGGGCGAGTCGCCCCGCTTCCGGCTCAGAGGGTTGTAATGGACTTAACAAGATTTGCCACAAGGTAAGCTGGAAGATTAGCGGAGCGAGCGTTGGCGGGTGCGCCCTCGACGTTCAAGCAGTCTTTTAATAATCGTCGGCAACAGTCCGAACACAATGCAAAAGGCTGCGGCAAATGTGAAGACAGACGACCATGCAGAGCCATTCATATTTCCTCCGCCCACTGATTAGTATACAGTCGCCCAATAGGGCATACCTCTAGAGGGTAGCCTGCATTTGGATCATGTCAAGTTCATCACGCCCAATTTATGACTCGCAGATGACATGAGAGCATCTCGACATCTGTGTTATGTGATCGCGTTACTCGTCCTGCACGTCGGCTGCACCCCTCAAGCCGTATTCCCTCCTGATATGCAGGAGAAGATTGATCGGACGATTAGCGTCGATGTGTTGAAGCGCGACCCTAATGCGTATCGTGGAGTGAAGATCGAGCTGGGGGGGCAAATTGGAGGATCGACCGTTTCTCAGAATGAAGTACGAATTCTGGCGCGCCACCTGCCGATCAGAACTCATCCCGTCTATGGACCAGTAGATATAGGTCGCCTACAAGGAATGTTTGTGATCCGATATCCGGGGATGTTGATGAATCAGGATCTGCAACACGGCAACATGATCGTCGTGGTAGGCGTTGTCTTAGGGGCCTTGTCGGACCCGATCTCGGGCGCATCCGTCGTACGCCCCACTGTGCAAGCCCAATGTCTCCACATCTGGAGGACGGGCGGGGCTGCTATCGAAGATTTCCCATGGCCCCCTTTCCTTCAAGGATATTCGCCTCTCGTAGAAGCGATTTACTGTGTCGATTCAGACAATACGTTCCTGACGACCTCCTAATCATCGCTGTGGATTCCCCTTTGTCTCGTCGTGACGGTACGGGGCATGCAAACATTTTACGTGCCTGTGACGAACCGATAACACCGATTTCCTTATTACGCAGTAGTCTTCTATCTAGCGTGACTTCTGTTGTTCAGGAGGATCCATGGCTGTGCCTCCCTGAGTCCTGCCGCCGTTCCAAGCCACATGACTTTGTCTGGACTCGCCTTGGCCGCAACATAATGTTGAAGACGAGATACTATGGCAGTCGGCAAGACATCTCGGTACAATCCAACGAAGGTACCCCTATGCACTCTTCATTGAGAACATAAGATGATCACCGCATTTGTGTTGACAGACGGTCGGCTTATCCAGACCTCTTTTGGATCGCAGGAAGACCTGCTTCGAAAAGAGACCATCTGGATAGATCTGGCTTCTCCCACCGATGAGGAGCGCGCCTTGGTCCAATCGGTATTCCGGCTGGAACTGCCCGAGGATGAGGAATTAAAAGACCTGCAAGCGAGCGCGCGTCATTATCAAGACGAATACGGCATTCATATCCGGTCCACGTTTGTACAAAGCGACGGAGAGACGGCGACGAGCGTCAACCTGTCGTTTACGCTCCATGAAGGGCGGCTATTAACGGTCCATGAGGAAGATCTCACGTTTCTGCGACTGTTTCGAATGAGGGCGCGCGCCGACGTCGGCATGGTGACTGACGCCGTCGACATCATGCTTGGTTGTTATACATTGTCGGTGGAACAGGATGCGGATGTATTGGAAGACATTTACAAGATCCTCGATGAGATCAGCACCCTGGTTTTGGACAGGCGTAAGGACATCACGGATCGGACCATGCGGGATAATGTGGAGCGGATCGCTAGCCAGGAGGATCTCAACGGCAAGGTTCGACTGGACTTGATGGATAACCGGCGAGCCCTATCGTTCTTACTGCGAAGCCGCGTGCTCTCGCCCGATCAACAGCACGAAGCGCGTGGAATCCTCCGAGATATCGAATCGCTGAACGGCCACACCGGGTTCATTTTCGACAAGATCAACTTCTTGATGGACGCGCTGCTCGGCATGATCAGCCTGGCGCAAAACAAGGTTATCAAAATTTTCTCCATCGCGGCCGTCGTCTTTCTCCCGCCGACCCTGGTCGCGAGCATCTATGGCATGAATTTTACAGTCATGCCTGAACTGACATGGCCATTGGGCTATCCGTTTGCCATTGTGCTCATGATTCTCGCCGGCGGAACTCCCTATTGGTACTTTAAGCACAAGGGTTGGCTGGATTAATCGCCTCCCCTTGCTCGTTGATGTTAACCCGGCACGGGCTCTCATCTGTAAGAGAGCCCGCACGGCCATCTGCCCGACGCTCCAACCGGCCAGCAATCTCTATCGCTCTCTCTTGTCAGAAGCAGATGCGTTCAACGATTGAGGCGGCCTCTCCAATATCCTAACATCGTGATGCCGACGAGCATCAGAGCAAAAGTCGCCGGCTCGGGAACGACCTGTTGTGCTTGGAACCCCGGCAGATCGCTGCGATCCAGTGCAAACGCGAAAAAACGAGAGGGATTGCCTGCAGCAAAATCGTTGTCGCTCGTAACCAAGAGCAGATGGCGTCCGTCGGCAAGGTCAGGGCCGATGGCCAGCCCTTCGAGCTTCTCCGGGAAGGAGGCTCCGGCTAATCCATACGCGGGGTTCAGGAGATCCAGTAACGGGGTTTTCGTGACCGGCGTAATGCCTGCAGGAATGCCGGTGGTGGGGAGGCCATTGAAAGGCGTGGTCCCGAGGTTACTGATATCCGTAGCGCCGAGAAGATTGATAAGGAACAGTTGCTTGAACCGCGCCGCGCTCCTGCGTTGCCGTCTCGTTCCGAAACAAGAAACTGAGAATCGTTCACAGCGAGGATCTCGCTGATGCCATTGCTGGCTGCGGACAAAGGATAGAGAAACTCACGAGTGAGGGTCGATCCGACTGTCATCTCCAAAATTCTCGTGTTCAGTCCGACGCGGCTGTTGGCTGCGTTCAATCCGCCGTCTTGGATCAATGGACTCTGCATGATCCCGTAGAGTTGTTCCCGGACGGGGTAATTGCCAGACCTTCCATGCCTCGATTCGATTGCCTTCCTGACGCATTATTCGGCGGTAATTCCAAGGTGCCATCGGCATTGGGATGATCGATTGTAAATTTTGAGGGAACGGCGAGAGTGCTGACCCGCTGGCCGTTTTGATTAACTTGATACACGTAGGGGCCGTATTCGTCAGAGACGTACAATTGGCCGGTAGAGCCGACACGAATTCCCTCAGGATCGAGGCGAAGGCTGCTGGAGGGGACGCTTGTGTCGATGGCCGAGGATGAACCGGTGAAGTTTTGTCCCGACTCGTTCGTCAGCAACGTCGTTTTATTCAGGGAGGGGGAGACCGTTCAGGCGGTGGGGTCGACGTGAATGGTGAGAGTTTCCACGCGATCGATATACCGCGTCGTGCCGTCTGCTGGTCCTCGATCGGGGACTGCCACGTACTGTTCCCCTTGTCCTGTTATAAGCGATGCCTGACCCAAATCCGCCTAATCTATTATGCGGCGTGCCATCGGACAAAGTATCCGTCAGGCCGGACTGATCGACTGCCGTCCCACTGATTTGACCGGTACCAATCAAGGCAGGGTTGGCCATCAGGGGAGAAGCCACCGTCATGCTTATCAGTGTGAAGGTTGCCGCCAGGCTGCTCAGAGTAAGAACCCGAAACGCTCTCATAACACCTCCGGATAAAGTGTGAGTGTCCGAGGATACGAGCGTCACGGACTTCGCCGCGTGTCGACATCCTCACCCGCTCTCATCCCTACGGAGAAATTTATGTACGGCGGAGGTTACAGATCGGTTATCAGACTGTTCTGCGGCGGTTAATTCTTGTCGATCATATGGAAGGATCCAAGAGGCTAGAAGCGGTATGGGGGGTGTCTACCCAAAGTGAGGCGCCTTATTTCGGCGCATGTTCTTTGAGCTTATACCCGAGCGATTTGATCGAAATGATGGCGTCTTCCAGTAAGGGGAGTTTTTGCTTAAGGCGTCTGATGTGCACATCCACCGTTCGCGTGGTCTCGCACTCTTCATCGCCCCAGACGGAGGCCATCAACGTGTCGCGCGTGACGATATGGCCGAGGTTCTGAAGCAAATGTTCCAATAGGCCGAATTCCTTAAACGTCAATGCAACCAAGTGTCCGTTTACAGTCACTTCATGCTTGGCGATATTCATGACGAGTGGCCCATACGTATAGACGGGCATATCGTCCTGTTTGCGGTCGTTCCGCCTAAACAAGGCTCGGACCCGCGCTACGAGGGCTTTTAGGCTGAACGGTTTGGTAATGTAATCGTCGGCCCCGAACTCCAGCCCAAGAATCATGTCGGACTCTTCGTTCTTTGCTGTGAGCATGATGATCGGTGTCGCACCGATCGTCGGATCGGCCCGGATCTGTTTACAGACTTCCAAGCCATCTAACTCGGGCAGCATCAAGTCCAGAATGATCAGGTCCGGATGCTCGGTCTTGGCTGACCTGAGGGCGTCAAATCCTGTCACCGCAGAACAGGTTGTGTAGCCTTCCTTCATCAAATATTTCGTGATCAGATCACGAATAGTCTTTTCATCTTCGACAATGAGAATCTTTTTCTCCACGATGTTCTCACCGAGACGGTTTATAGAGGTGGCATCCTATCTGCTGCATATCTGTGTTTGAAACTTTGCATGTGTGATGCGCACTTGTCACGGTTGCTTGGGCCAACAATAGGTTTCCTCGGGTAACGGATAATATCCGGAAGGTAGATTAGGAAAATCTGCGATGTATTCTCGGCCTGTCTTCCACACATGTATGCAACGTCCACGAAGGTACGGCATCTGACGCTGAATTCCATCGACGGCTACGGTCTGTGTTCCCTCAAGCATTCCGATGAGAATAAATTTATTGCCACTTTGGAGCGCTTGGTCGTCCATGGGGCCTTCATACAATACGCTGAACCATCCCGTTGGCCGAACGTTTTCATTTGGCCTCTTTTGAGGATCGGTGGAAATAGGCAGCTGCTCGGCAACGATGAAGGTCCCGGCTTGCTTCTTAGTTATAATCATGCGGCCACCAACCCGAACGAGCGAGCCTTTGAAGTAGGTATCGGCTTCGGGATTGAATAATTCAATCGTGTCCTCGCTGACATCTTGAATGGAGCGAGGAGGAAACAAGGGTTCTGCACAGCTGCTAAGGAAGCCGGCGGATAAGATGAACAAGAGGCCGCGTCCTAGAAGGCGAGTGGATGCGTGTAAGAAACCGTTCATTGAATTGCCTCCGGCAAATTTCATTCCTTTTAGAGGCCGCCATCATAGCCCATACAAGGTTGGATGAGAACACATTCCTGACGAGGGATGAGAAAGGGGGTAAAAACAACAAGGCCCCATCCGAGGGATGAGGCCTTGTAAGAGGAACAAGATAGAGAGATTTATAGAGTTGGAGTCGCCGGTTGACTGCTGATTCGACTAAATGGGCATGCCGCGGTGTATCCACGAAGGCACGAGGTCTCGAAATCTTTCTGCGCCCGGGTGCCGTCCCCGATCATGGAGAAGGCGACCGCGCGATTATAGTAGGTGACCGTATCGTTGGCGCCCAGTGCCACCGCCCGCGAAAAATCTTTCACCGCCAGGGCGTAATCGCCCGCCAATAGCTGGATGAGCGCACGGCTTTCGTAGATTTGGAAAATGGAGCCATTGATCGCAATGGCGCGATCCAAATCTTGTTTGGCAGCCGAAAAATCCCGTTGCATCGCATACGCGACCGCGCGATTGGCATAGGCGATTGCATTACTGCCATCAAGCGCGATCGCTGCATCGAGGTCGGCGACGGCTTCCGGCAATTGTTTGAGTCGGCGGTTGGCTAACGCTCGGTGGATGAGAGGGAGAGGATTTTCGGGCGATAATCGCACCGCCTCGTTCAATTCAAGAAGGGCGTCACCGGGCCGTTCGAGCTCCAGGTATGCGACTCCAAGATTGTTGTGATAGAGCGAATTCTGAGGATCTCGCTGAGCGGCTGCTTGAAAGTCATGCACAGCGTCGGATGTTTTATTTTGTCGGCTCTCGGCAAACCCGCGAGCATTCCAGGCGTCCGCCCGATCCGGCGCCAGGGCAATCGCATCCGAGAAGCTGGCGACGGCACGGTCAAGGTCTCCCGCATAGAACTGTTTTTGGCCTTGCGCAAAAAGAGGGGCAAGAGGATCAGTCGCCGTCGACTGGCCGCCTAGGCTTGTGCACCCGATTGAAACGAGGAGAGTGCAGAGAACAGGGAATCCAAGCATAATTCGGCGTAATAGCTGGGTCATTCGCTCCTCCGGTTGGGTCGATATCTGAGTCATCATCATGCAAGCAGTGTAACGATCGTCTGTTACCGAATAAGAGCCCTAGCGTTACGAGACGGTTAAATCTGGGAGGATAATGCAGTGAAGATGATTAAGGGTGTGAAGTCAAAACGTTAGAGGGGACAAATCGCTCCGTGGCCGGTGTCACCGCCTGCTTATGCGGTCGGTCACACCGGTCAGTTTGCAATGCTATTTCTCAATGTTTCTTTTCGGGGGCACAATATGTTTGTTCGGGCAGCGTTGAGAAGCCTGCCCCCACGTCCTCTTTAAAACCTTGAATCGAGGAGGTTCCGGTCTGCCAGATATGAATGCAATCGGCTACGAGAAATGGCTCAGACTTAGGCGCACCGTCTACCACCACGCTCTTTCGTCCTTGCGTCGTTCCGACGACGATAAACCGGTTGCCAAAGCGCAAGGCATCGGCAGGTAACTCCCCAGCGTATTGTAGGGCAAACTCATACGATCCGGTCCGTTGCCCGGTATCAGTCGGACCATATACTGGACGATTGGCGATGGGCAGTTGTTCGGCCACAACCAAGGTGCCCTTTTCCGATGGATTGACTTGGACGATCCGACCGCCCAACTGCACTTTTGTACCGGAATCTGATTTTCCGCTGACGTTGGTAGGTGAGGCCTCCTTCCATGCGTCAAAATCAAAATTCGGCGCGACTTTTTCCATCGCCTTAGGGGGGAATGGTGTTGTTGGTGCACATCCGATGACGGTAATCAACGAAGCAAGAGCGTACCCTGCAAATCTACGCATACAATCTCCTTATGTCTGAATATCCCGATGTAGAGAATAATGACTATTCAATGCCAGTATCTTACCGAGATCACGTTACCGACAAAGACGCTGCCTGTTACAGTGGTGTTAATTTATGGGGTGCTCGAGGAAGGTGAGCTTTTAGTGGACGGTTTGGTTGGCGATCGCGGCTTGATCTGTTTGCGGAGTTGCTCCAGTTCCTCTCGCAGGGTCTGAATTTCTGCGCTTTGTTCCTTCAGACGACTTCGCAAATCTAAATTAGCATTCGTCAATTCATTGACTTGTAAGTGCAACTGATCTGAGGTTGACTCCGTCGGTTTTCTTTGATCTACCTCGGCCGCTTTCGGTTGAGAAGGAGCGGTCATAGGTGCAGTCGACGCAACGGTTTTCGAGATTGGAGTGGTGACAGCTTTACTTTCTCGCGCAATGAGTACGTCTGTAGGATTGAGCGAGATGTGGACTTTTTCAAAAGCAGTCCATACCGGCTCGTTCTCTATAGGTACAATAGCTGCCATGGCAGGAGAGGCAACCCAGAGCTTCATGCCTTTGGTGTCGCGGGGATCCCTCTCCTCACCCCCTCCGGGATCGGCGGAAGAAAAGGCATAATGATTCGTTAAGATCACGTGGAGATATTGATTTCTGAAGAACAAGGCTCCCTCGATCCTTTCTTTTTCGGATGGATATGGCTTTTCCTTACCGGGAACCGAGAAAAAGACCCGTTCGGTTGCGACGGCTTGCTCGAAGGCCTGCGCAATAGGTCCTGCGATAATGTCCAGTTCATCGACGGTAAAAACGGGGAAGGGGTGCCGTTCTTGAAATAAACCTAGAAGAATGCCGCTCCAACCTGAGACCTCGATCGATCCCAGGAGAATTCGCATGTCTTGGGGAGAAATCTGGCGCGGATGAGCGTTGGTAGTTGGTGGGGAACTCCGTTGTGTTGACAAATCTGTTTGGAGTCCGATCCGAGTGCCGGCCCGCTCGAAAAGTACTTGCTCGTGCATTGGCCCGACACAAGCGGTCAGCAGCACTAGCGGCAGAAGAGTCGTAAAAATAAACGGCGACAATAACGGAATCCGTATACAGTGGTGAGCCGAAGGCTTTACTTGCATGTGAAC
>Ga0111538_10001071_pt1 | contig 38197 bp, 28 predicted proteins | sample SoiMethybrSBSTD1_FD_79669 | JGI IMG/M metagenome (GOLD analysis project Ga0111538, IMG submission 79669) | Bulk soil microbial communities from a Populus tree surrounding site in Tennessee, USA - Soil MetaG P. TD hybrid SBSTD1 (version 2)... | ecosystem: Environmental > Terrestrial > Soil >...
CGTCGACGGATTAACGCCGCGCCGGCGCGCGCGCCTACTTGCACCCCGCGTCGCGATTCACATACAGCTCGCCCAGCGACGTCGTCGCGAGGTGCTCGAGTTGTGCCTTGCTGCCGAAGCCCTCGACGCTGTCCGGCGTCAGCAGTACGTAGCCGGACTTGATGGGTGGCGTCAGGGTTTCTACGGGCCGGGCCACCGATAATCCGATTCCCGCAGGGACGGCCGCCAGCTCATGCTGATAGGTCGTTGTCAGCAAGGTGTTGCACCACGGCGTCCGCCGCGGGTCGAACTTGAGTACCGGTGCGAGCTGATTGCGGAACTGCTCGTACGCTCCATGCCTGCTTCTGAAGAGCTCGACTCGCCATTCGCGATATGTCGCGAGGAATGACGGCGCTATGAGGAGATTCGCCGCGATCGCGGCGCCCACCATCCAGCGACGGACTCGGGTGGCCGCGTAGATCAGCAGCGCCAGCAATAGAAACGGGGACATCACGCGGCTGATGCTTGCCTGCGCATCGAAGTAGAAGCCAAGGAATGCCACGAGCGCGAGGACGAGCGTAAGCAGGTTGAAGAGGTCGGCCTTGAATGCCGGCGCTTGCTCCGCCGTAGCGCCGGAGGCGCGAAGGCGAGACCGGCGCAGCGCGGCGAACGCCGTCAGGGGCACGGACACCAGCGCGACGAGAACCGATTCGAACATGACGTGCTGGAAGAACGGCGCCTGCAGGAATCGCGACACCTCGAAGATCTCCGCGTTGCGGCGAAGGTGATCGCCAAAATACGCCGCAATCATCCCGACGGCGCCGCTCGACGTCGCCGGGTCCCACTCGATGGCAAGGTCAGGAATGGGCGCGCTGAGGTAGCGCCAGAGCAGCCAGAAAAACGGAATGCCGAGAGCAGCCACGCCCGTCGCCACCGCGACGCGCAGCGGCCGTTGCCACGGCATCCCGACGACCACGAGCGGTACGGCGACGATCCAGTTCGTCGGACGCAGCACTGCCGCGATCGCCAGAATCACGAGCGCGCCTCCAAGCAGTCGCCCATGATGCTGTGTCCCGGGATGCATCAACCGAGCGGCAGAGCCGGCCATCACGATCATCACCGCCTGGTTCAGCGACTCCTGCATGGTGATCGACGCCATCAGAAGCACCCACCATGACGTCAGGATCACCGCGCCGCAGACGAGCACCTGCGCACGGGAGAGCCGGCTCATTGCCAGAAAGATCGCCGTCGCAAGCGCCAGGACGACGAGGTTGAAGATCGGCCCTGAGTAGAGTTGCCATCCGACGATGCGGCCGGCCAGACCGTAGATCACCGGAAACGCGGGTCCGTGCACCGAAAAATGGGTGAAGGCGAACGGCGCCGGCCGTTCGTAGGCGTTGAAATAGCCGCTGTTGAAGCCGGCCTCGACGAACGCCGCGATCTGGCGGTTGTAGGCGATCTCGTCCGAGACTTGTGGAAGGTAGTCGAAGAGCGACCGGCTGAACATCGCCTCCAACAGGACGCAGGTGACGATCGCCGGCGCCGCCACTACCAGAGCGCCGAGCGCGATGCGCGACGCGCGTGATCCCGGCTCAGGCGCCATGTGCGGGCGCCGGTGACTTGTGAGTCGCGGGCAACGCAGCAGTGCGCCAGCGGCGTCTGTCCTGCCACAACCGCAGATACCCCAATACGGTTCGCAGGACCTTCATCTTGCTCTTGCCGACGCGCAGCGACGTGTCGAGCGTCATCGGCACTTCCGAGATGGTCGTGCGCAGGTAGACCATCTTCATGAGCATTTCGACCATGCACTCGAATCCTGCGCGCTCGACGATGCCCGGTCCGTAGCAGCGCTGAAGGTCGAGGATCACGTTGCCGCGATGCAGACGGTAGAACGAGCTGACTGTCGCCAGTCCGGTCAGTCCGAGGACCTCTTTGACGAAGACGTTGGCCATGCGGCTCAGAATCACACGCCACGCTGTGGTGTTCTCGATCGAGCCGCCGTAGAGATAGGGGCTCGCAAGGACGACGTCGTAGCCCTCGCGCGCGCGCACGAACATCGACGACAACAACTCCAAGCGCGACGTGTTGTCTCCTTCCATGGTCGCCACGTAGTCGTCCGCACCGAGGCGCCCGGCGAGATGCGTGAAGCCTGTGGCGAACGCACGGCCCGGTCCGCGCCGCTCCTCGTGATGAAGAACGGTGAAGTCCAGACCCGTCGCCAGCGTCATTGCCGTTCCGCCGGTTCCGTCCGTGCTGCCATCGTCCACGATGAGAAAGCGGGGTGTGAGGTGCGGCGGCAGACCCGCGACCATGCGGCGGATCGAGGCGAGGAGCGTCGGCAGATTGCCGGCCTCGTTCATCATGGGCACGAGCACGTACAGGGAAGCTCGCGAGTCCATGCGCGTTACACGGTGACAGAGGTCGCAATGCCGAGCTGACGACGCCGCTCGACCTGCCAGCGAATGGTCGTCGGCATGCCCGTCTCGAGATCGACGCGCGGCTGATAGCCGAGCAGCGACTGTGCCAGGGTGATGTCAGGCACGCGACGCCGCACGTCTTCGTATTTGCCGAACGTCTCGTACGGAATGAACTTCAGCTTCGGTTCCTCATTGCCGCGCACCATCTGCCAGATCAGACGAGCGAGCTGCTCGATGGTGATCTCGCGGGTCGATCCGATGTTGAAGACCTGGTTGCGAGCGGCGGGATTCTCGATCGCACGAATGATGCCGTCAACGTGATCGGACACGTAGGTAAACGAGCGGGTCTGCTGTCCGTCGCCGTGGATCTCGCACACCTCGTCGTCGAGCGCCTTGTCGATGAAGACCGCCTGCGGACCGCCCCACCACGAGCGGTGCTGATTCGGACCGTATCCGCCGAAGAAGCGCAGCAGCACCACGTCGATGCCGTAGCGTTCGTGGACGGCCAGCAGCAGTTGCTCGCCGTACATCTTGGAGATGGCGTAGGCCCAGCGGCGCACGCTCGGCGGCCCGATGACCAGATCGCTGTCCTCACGAAACGGAAGCGTCATGTTCTTTCCGTAGACGTCGGACGTCGAGGCGGCAATGAGCCGTGCGCCGTAGCGGCGTGCGGCATGGGCCACATTCGTTGTGCCGGTGGCGTTGATGGTCAGCGTGTCGAAGGCGTCGCTGTAGCGTGGGATCTTGTAAGCCGCCAGGTGCACGATCGACGAGGCGCCTTCGCACACCTGGTCAAGGGCTGCTTCGTCGCGGACGTCGATCTGGCTGAGCGTGAATGCCGGGTTGGTGAGCATCGAGGCGATATTGAGCTCGCTGCCCTGGGATAGGTTGTCCACGCCGCGCACGGTGTAACCGCGCTGCAGCAGCTCCGCCGACAGATTCGATCCGATGAAGCCGGCGGCGCCGGTGACGACGACCGTGTGGCTCACCGAGTCCTCCCGATCTGCGTGTGCTCCAGGTGCTCGACGCAGCGCCGTGCGGCGTGACCATCGCCGTGAAGTGACGCGTGCTGCGACGGCCGCTTCAGGGACTGTACTGCCGACTGGATACGATCGGTCTCGGCACCCGCCAGCGTTGCCCATCCGGCTTCGACGATCTCGACCCATTCGGTCTCGTTGCGAAGGATCACGCACGGCACGCGCAGGAAGTACGCCTCTTTCTGCATGCCGCCCGAGTCGGTCAGGATGAGCCGCGCATCGCGCTGGAATTCGATCATGTCTCGGTAGCCGACGGGTTCGATCACGCGCACGTGTGACCGTGGCACCCAGCCGATGGCTTCAATGGCGTTGCGTGTCCGTGGATGCACTGGAAACACGACCGGCTCGTCCAGCGTGTTGAGCGCGGCGAGGATCGCGCGCAATCGAGCGACGTTGTCGGTGTTCTCAGCGCGATGCACGGTCACGAGAACATAACGTCCTGCCTCGAGTCCGAGCCGGGCCCGAGCCCCCGGCTGCTGGGTGCGCTGCAGCATCCAGGCAAGCGCATCGATCATCACGTCGCCGATCATGTGCACGTGCGCACAAACACCTTCGGCCGCCAGGTTGGAGACTGCGGCCGGCGTCGAGCAGAGCAGTAGATCCGACGCGTGATCGGTCAGCACGCGATTGAGCTCCTCGGGCATGCAGCGGTTGAAGCTCCGTTGACCGGCCTCGACGTGGGCCAGCGGAACGTGGAGCTTGGCAGCGGCGAGGGCTCCAGCCAGCGTGGAGTTGGTGTCGCCGTACACGAGGACCCAGTCCGGCGTCTGATCGATGATCACCTCTTCGAGGCGAGCCAGCATCTGAGCCGTCTGCGCTCCGTGGCGGCCCGAGCCGATCCCGAGATTGATCTGCGGAGAGGGAAGCTCGAGATCGCGGAACTGCGCGGCCGAGAGTGCCTCGTCGTAGTGCTGTCCGGTGTGCACCAGAATCTCGGTGTGCCCGGCGGACTCGAGCGCGCGGCCGACCGGCGCGGCCTTGATGAACTGCGGGCGCGCGCCGACCACGGTCAGGACTCTCATGTGTGCGCGAGTGCCGCTGTCCGCATCGCCGCCACGACTGTGTCTTGCTGTTCGTCGGACATCTCGGGGTAGAGCGGGATGGCCAGGAGGTCCTCGCTGAGCGACTCCGAAACTGGGAACGTGCGCCCCGCGACCGACGCGCGAAACAGCTTCGTGGCGTGCAACGCCCGCGGATAGTAGACGGCGGTTGCGATTCCGCGCGCCTTCAGCGCCGCTTCCATCGCGGCACGGTGAGCGACGCCGACGACGTAGAGATGGTGGACGTGGGTGGCACCTGTCGGCTCGATCGGCGTTCGCACGTTGGTGCCGGCGAACGCCTGCGCATACAGGCGGGCTCGCCGACCGCGCTCTGAATTCCAGTCGTCGAGATGCCGGAGCTTGACGCGCAGCACGGCCGCCTGCATCTCGTCGAGGCGGCTGTTGTATCCGAGCACTTCCGGGTCGTACTTCTCGCGCCAGCCGTGCGTGCGCAGCATGCGGACACGCTCGGCGACTGCGGGATCGTTGGTCACGACCATGCCTCCGTCGCCATAGCCGCCCAGGTTCTTGCTCGGAAAGAAGCTGAGACAACCAATGTGCCCGATGGCGCCGGTTCGACGGCCGCGGTACATCGCGCCGAGTGCCTGCGCGTTGTCCTCGATGACTGTCAGGCCACGCGCGGCGGCGAGATCCATGAGGCCGTTCATGTCAGCAGGCTGGCCGAACAGGTGCACCGGGATGATGGCGCGCGTGCGAGGCGTGATGCGCGCGACGACAGCCTCGAGGTCGATGCAGTAGGTCTTCGGATCGACGTCCACGAGCACCGGCGACGCACTGGCGTGGAGCACGGCAGACGCCGTCGCCAGGAACGTGTAGTCCGGGACGATGACCTCGTCTCCGGGACCGATGCCGATCGCACGCAGCGCGAGAATCAACGCGTCGGTGCCTGAGGCCACGCCCACCGCATGTCCGACACCGACGTACGCAGCGACTTCTTGCTCGAGCGCTTTGCCGTTCGGTCCGAGGATGAAGTGCCCGCTCTCGAGGACCGATCGGATGGCCGCGTCAACGTCGGTTTGAATGGTGCGGTACTGAGCGACGAGATCGGCCAGTGGAATGGTCATAGCGGTTGAACGGCGTTCTCGCGACGCTCATACACGGCGCCGCATTCGATGCATGTCGCACGCGGGACGCCGGTGCCGGCAAACGCCAGCTTCACGCCGCACTGGCAGACCCAGCCGCGCGGTTTCGCAGGATTGCCGTAGACAAGCGTGTAGTCGGCGACGTCGCGCGTGACCACTGATCCCGCGCCGACAAACGCATACCGGCCGATCGTCGTGCCGCACACGATTGTCGCATTGGCGCCGATCGTCGCTCCGCGTTTGAAGATCGTGCTGCGGAACTGATCGCGCCGGGAGATCTCGCTTCGCGGGTTGATCACGTTCGTGCAGACCGCCGATGGCCCGAAAAAGACATGGTCTTCCACCATCACGCCGGCCGGCAGGAACACGTTGTTCTGCAGCTTCACATTGTCGCCGATGACCACGCCGGTCTGGACGAAGACGTTCTGGCCGACGTTGCAGCCGCGCCCAAGGCGTGCGCCAGACATGATGTGGGTGAAGTGCCAGATGCGCGTGCCGGCGCCAATCTCGGCACCGTCATCGATGCAGGCTGTTTCGTGCGCGAAGTAGTCCATCAAACCCGCGCGGGCGCCACGACCTCGCTGACCGAGACGGGCATGCCGCCCTGGTCCATCGATCGTTGGCTGGCTTCGAGGACGCGCAGCACAGACAGGGCGGACGGGCCGTCGGTCAGTGGGGCCGTGCGCGAGGTGATGCAGGTGAGGAAATGTTCGCACTCCAGACGCAGCGGTTCCGTCGAGTCGATCTCGATCACGGTCTCGGCATCGCTTCGGGGCACGGGGATACCGTTGGCCCACTGGAAGCCCTTGTCGTGGATCCGCAGCTTGCCGGTCGGTTTTGTGTCGTCGAAGACCGCCATCTTCTTCTCGCCAACGACGACGAGGCGCTGCTCTTTGTAGGGATGGAGCCAGCTGACGAAGATGTGCGCGCCGACGCCGTTCGAGAACCGCAGATTCGTCACGGTCGTGTCGGCGATGCCGGACTGCAGATAGCTGCTGCCAATCGCGAACACGCTCTCAGGCTCGGCGCCGACCAGGCTGTGAATCACCGAAATGTCGTGAGGCGCAAAGCTCCAGAGGATGTTTTCTTCGCGGCGCACCTTTCCGAGGTTGAGACGGTTCGAGTAGATGTACCAGAGCCGGCCCAACTCCTCAGCCGCCACGAGTTCGCGCAAGCGCGAGACTGCTGGGTGATATTGCAGGATGTGTCCGACCATCAGCACGCGATCGAGCGAGTCGGCGAGATCGACCAGCTCGCAGCCTTCGTGATATCGCAGCGCCAGCGGCTTCTCGACGTATACGTCCTTGCCAGCGCGCAGCGCGGCGCGGGCGCCGACGTAATGGAGCGCGGCTGGCGTGGCCAGGACGATCGCATCGATGTCGGTGGCCAACAGCTCGTCGAATCGGGTGGTTGTTCGAACGCCGGGGACGAGACTGGCCTGCTGCTGGAGCGCGGCCGGGTCCGAATCGCACAGCCACTGGAGCGCTCCAAGCGCGTGGAACGTCCGGACGAGATTCTTTCCCCACTGTCCGCACCCGACCACCGCGACACTCGGGGTTCGGCTGCTCGTCATGTAATGGGTCGGCGCCCATTATAGCCTCGTAAACTGGCGTCACTCCGTTCTCTCGAGGTGGACGTATGGGCAACGCGTCAACGGGTCCGCAAATCGCACGAGTGTGGCGAGGCCGCACGCGCCGTGAGCAGGCCGACGAGTACGAGGCGTACAACTACGAGGCCGGTATCAAGCCGCTCATCGAGAAGGCAATGGGTGTGCAGACGCTGCGCGAGGATCGCGCTGACGAGACAGAGTTCGTCACGATCTCCTATTGGGAGAGCATTGAGGCGATGTCACGCTTCACTGGAGGCGATCCGACGCGAATCCATCATCTCGAGCGCGACCCAGAGTTCTTGATTGAACTGCCGCGAAGCGTTCAGATTCTGGAGATCAGGACGTCGCATGGTGACACCGGTGGCACGAGGTAACGCCGAGGGCATGCCGCGTCCCGGTCGCGACTCGCGTGCCGGGAAATTGTCTGCGCTCGCGGCTTCTCGGACGCCACTATTCGGCGCGCAACGCGACGGTGGGATTGACTCGGGTGGCGCGCAGCGCTGGGACGAACGAGGCGAGCACGGATGAGGCGAAGAGAATCAGCGGCGCGGCGATGAGCACGATCGGTTCGACCGCGTTCACTCCGTACAGAATCCCCTGAAGCACCTGACCGGCGCCGAGCGCCAGCAGCAGGCCGATCGCGATGCCGATCATGGTGATCCGACTTCCTTCGAGCAGCACCTGCCGAAGCAGCGCACGCGGCTGGGCGCCGATGGCGATCCGGATGCCGAACTCGCGCGTGCGTCTCGAGACGACGTACGACTTGACGCCGTAGATGCCGAGCACCGCCAGCAGGAGGGCGATGCCGGCGAACGCCGAGAACACGCCGGCGCCGACTCGATAGAGCGACGCCTCCAAATCCGCGTCGAAGTGATCCTGCCAGGTGGCGACCCTGAGAACCGGCAGACGCTCGTCGACATCGCGCACGATGCGCGCGATCGTGCCCACCATGGCCCGTTCACCGCCCTCGCCTGCCAGCCGAAGTTGGAGCGTCATCGCGCTCTCGTAATGCTGGCCGAGGGGTACGTAGACGTGCTTGTATGGCCGCGGCTCGCCGAGCGAGTGCTTCACAGAGGGCATGATGCCGACCACGCGGAGTGGCGGATTCTCTGCCGATCTCACCCCGTCGACAACGGCGATGAACTGAATGAGGCGTCCGAGTGCGTCTTCTCCGGGCCACAACTGTTCCGCGAGCTCGGTGTCGATGATTGCGACGCGCTCGCCGGCGCTGGAGAGCAGCTCGGCGTCGGTGAAATCACGGCCGCGCAGCATCGGCAGTCCGAGTGTGCGCGCATAATCGCGGCCGATGACGCTGAACACGCTGCCGGGAATATCCGACTGCGGGACGGGTGTGCCGGCCGGCACGACGTCGCGACTGTCCCCGATGGAGGTGAACGGCGGACGCGATCCAATGCTCACGGCTTCGACGCCGGGCACCGCTCGCAGCCGTTCGATCAGCGCGAGATGCGCCTGCCGTCCTTGCGCTTCGGTGTACCCGGCCAGTCCCGGATCGACTTGCACGACCAATCCGCCGTCGAGGCGAAATCCCGGGTCCGCCGTCCCCGCCGACACCACGCTCATCAGGAACAGTCCACCAGATGCGAGCAGGAGGACCGACAGCGCGATCTGACCGATGACCAGGGTTTTGCCGATCCGGATACCTCCCGGCCGGTGTCCTTCGTCACCGGCGTGCCGCTTGAGATCGGCGGCGGCCGCGCGACGGGTCAGTGCCAGGGCCGGCGCGACGCCAAAGACCAGCGTGGCGACGAGACTGAATGCCACGGTGACGAGGAGCACGCGCCAGTCGATACTGACGTCGGGAAGCGTCACGGCGACAGGGAGCAAGGGACGCACCGACGCCAGGAGCGACTTGGTCGCCCACGTCGAGAGCCACAACCCGACCGCGCCTCCGGCCAAGGCGAGCAGCAATCCTTCGGTGAGGATCTGCCGCGCGAGACGCCACCGGCCACCGCCGAGCGACGACCTGACGGCCAGCTCCTGCCTGCGCACGTGACCTCGCGCCAGCAGCAGATCGGCGAGATTGAGGCAGGCCACGAGCAGCACGACTCCGGGCATGAGCATCGGCAGCAGGGCCAGCAGCGAACCAGTCCCGTTTCCCGGCCCCTGCATGAACAAGAGACGCCTGCCCGGCCGATCGATCGTGAGCGAATAGGTTTTGTCCGCCGACGGCAACGCCTGATCGAGTCGACGCCCGACAGTCGCGACCGCGGCCGCGGCTCTCTCGACCGGTGTGCCAGGGCGCAGCTGGCCGACCAGCGTAAAGCCCGTCTCGCGCGCGCCGAACGGCAGCCAGACTTCCGGCCCCGGGATGCTCAGCCCCTGGAATCCTTCCCGCGCGACGCCGACGATGGTGAACTGGTCCCCGTTTATGCGTATGAGCCGGCCGAGGATGCTCGCGTCGGCCCCGAGCTGCTCCCAGAGCGGATAGCTGATGATGGCGACGTGGATCCCGGCGCCAGGGCGGTCCTCTTCGGTGGTGAAGGCGCGTCCATGTGCTGGAGGTGCGCCGAAGACCTGGAAGTAGTTCGCGGTGACGATGTGGACGAGCGCGCTGCGCGCGCCATCGCCAGCGTCCAACCCGAGGAAATCGGGCGAGCCCGCCGCCGCCAGGTGCGCGAAGATGTCGGTCGTCCCTTCCTCGACGTCGCGATAGGTCGCGTAGGTGAAGTCTCGCTTCCCATCCACGATCACGACGTCGTCGTCGTGCAGGGGCCGCAGCAGCAGGCCGTTGACCAAGCTGAACATGCCGGTGTTGACGCCGATGCCGAGGGCCAGGGTGACCACGGCGGTGAGGGTGAAGCCGGGACTCCGGCGCAGTGTCCTCAACGCGAAGCGCGTGTCCTGCGCCAGATCATCGAGCCACCGCCATCCCCAGGCATCGCCAGCTTCTTCGCGGAGGCGCAGCGTGTTGCCGAAGGCGCGCGGGTCGCCCATCATCGCGCGGTGCGATTCCATCTCGCGGCGCAGGTCGTCCTCCATCTGTCGCCGGCGGAGCAGGTAGCCGAGGCGCCGAAGCCAGTCACCGATGAACGTCATGCCGGTCACGCCTCCTTCAACAACACGTCGATGGCGTTCGACATCCGCCGGTACTCCGTCATTTCTTCGTCGAGCTGCCGTCGTCCGCTCGGCGTGATGCGGTATTCGCGCACCTGCCGGCCGGAATCGGACTCGCGCCACGCGGCTTTCACCCAGCCTTTGACCAGCAGCTTCTGGAGGGCCGGATAGAGCGAGCCCTCTTCGACGGACAGTTCGTCTCGCGACAGCTGACGGATGGTTTGTGCGATGGCGTAGCCATGCGCCGGCTGGCGCATCAGGACGCGCAGCACCAGCATCATCAGCGTGCCGGGTGGGAGGCCAGTGTCCCTAGGCATAGTTGTCCTATGCCTATCCTACCTATGGAGCAGTGGCGCGTGTCAAGTCACACGCGGAAGAGGCGGTTGATCTTGACGATGAAGGCGCGGTTGTTGAGCGAGGGGAAGCTGCGCGTCAGCGTGTTGCGTTCCTCGTTGTAGACGACGAACAGCTCGCTGCCGGGGCGATACTCCCACCGGAACCGCGCGTTGGTCGAGATCGCGTTGATGCCCGAGTTGTACTGAATCAAGGCGCTGACGAACATCAGCGGGGTCACCGAATACGTCACGCGCGAACCGGCGAGATGGGTCGTGAAGCGGCCCTCGTCCAGCGTGACCCGATTGAGCGAATAGGTCGGCTCGACCGACAGCTGGTTGGTGATCGGTACCCGTCCCCGCGACGCGCTGACGGTCGTCTTGTGGCCGCTGTAGAAGCTGCCGAATTCCGCAGTCAGGTTCGCCGACACCGGGCGCTGCTGAGCAATGTTGTAGCCAAGACGGAACGTGTCGAACTGGTAGCTGCCGCCAGCCGGCAGCACCACACCACCGCCGATGAGGAAGGGTCGCGGCAGATATTCGAACGAGTTGGTGTAGTTGACGCTGAACCGATCGGCGCTCTGAAACTCGAGCGCGAACTCGGCCGCGCGCTCGCGCGATTCGAGCCGGCCGGCGCCGTTCTCGATGTACTCGATCGAGGAGTCGTAGACGTACTTGCGGATCGCGTTCCGCGCCCGCGGACGAGGGCTGAACTTGAAGCGAGCGTAATCGCGCACCATGTCGTCGCGACGCAGGAAGCCCATTTCAGGGTTGAAGTTGTCGCCGATCTTCATCCGATCGAGCTGCACCGTGTAGCGATCGCCGGAGTAATCGAGCTGGCCGCGGTAACTGTCGTTGTCCCGCGCGCTGAGTCCGTCGGTGTCGGTGGCGGCCCAGTAGGTGTTGATCTGCAGGTTCTCGAAGAACGCGAACGTGCCGTCGAGGCCGTAGGAGCGATTCGCGCCTGGACCGATCATCGACTCCGAGCGATTGGTGAACAGGAGGCCGATGCTGCTCCGCCGCAGGACGTCGCGTTTGACGCGAATGACGCTGAAGTTGGTGGCGGGTGCGCCGAACTCCTCTTCCTTGTCGCCGGTCTGAATGTTGAGGACGCCGATGCTGTACTTGCCGGCCCGGCCGGTGAGGCGCCCGCCGACGTTGAGCGGCACCTGCTGGTCCTGATGAAGCCCGATGCGGCGGCTGTAGAACATGATCGGGGCGGCGTTGTTGCTGCCGATGAAGCCGCCGCCGAAGTTGCCGCCGACGTTGTTGATCGCCACGCCGCCAAAGGCGAACGTGCCCTGGTTCTCCAGGAAGAAGTCGCGCTTCTCCGGGAAGAACAGATTGAATCGCGTCAGGTTGATCTGTTGCTCGTCGGCTTCGACCTGGGCGAAGTCGGTGTTGACGGTCAGGTCGGCGACCAGTCCCTGTGTGACGGCGTACTTCACGTCGAGGCCGGCCTCGGCCTCCGGATCGTTGCTGCGCGGTGTGACGACGCGGTCGGTCGTCAGGCTGGAGATGGCGTACGGTTTGAGATCGATGTTGGCGCCATCCGACGGGGCCTCGAGGCCGACCAACGCGGCCGCGAACTGCGCGCTCTGGAATCCCGATTGGCCGCGGGCCGGCGGTACTTTCGTCAGCGTTGACACTTCGTTCCGTGCGCGCTTCACGCGCATGGCGTTGAAGCCCCACACCTGCTCGGTGCGCGGCGGATACCGCAGCGACTTGAATGGCACCGCGGCCTCCACCGTCCAGCCACCCTCGAAGCGGCCCGTCTTCGTCTCCCACACCGGGTTCCAGTCGCTGCTGTATTGCCGATCGTTGGCGACGCCGTCGGATCGTCCGCCGAGCGGATTGGTCGTGAAGGTGAACGCGGTGCGCCGGTCGTAGAACGTGTCCAAGATGAACGCCACCAGGTCATTACCCTGCCAGCTGCTGGTGCTGTCGCGCCGCATCTCGGTAGCGACCAGCGTCTCCATGTGGCTGTCCCACACCTTGAACGACACGTAGATGTTGTCGTCATCAAACGCGACCCACGTCTCGGTGCGTTCGGTCGCGGCATCGCCGCCGTCGGGTTCGACCTGGATGAAATCCGAGATCGGGCGCACGTCGCGATAGAGCGCTTCGTCGAGGGCGCCGTCGATGCGCAGCGGCTGACCGATGCGAAGGGCGCGGACGGTGGCGCGGCCCTCCGCGTCGCGCGTGACCACCTCGGGCGCGACTGGTTCTGCCGGCGCGTCAGGATACAGGCTGATCGACTGCGCGGCGGCTGATGCTGTGGAGCAGAGCCAGGCAACCGTGATGAGTAACACGACGGCTCGACTGCTCGGTAGGGTGGTCCCTGGATAGCTCACTGGATTCGGCGCGTGGGGCGCGCCCATCGTATATCAGCGAGCGGGCGCAAGCGTGCACGGCTGTCCGGTGCGCCCGGCGCACTGCGTGAAGAACGCGTGCGTGGTGCTGACGAACATCAGTCCCTGCTCGGCCGATCCCCAGCCTGGCACTTTGGACCAGGTCCCGCGACCCTCGCGTTTGTAGCGCGCGAAGTAGCCGCCGATCTCGTCCTTGACCGCGGCGGTCAGCTGATCGACCGGTCGGCCGGCCGCGTCCACGCGAGACAGGACGACCTTCGAGTCGAGGCCTTTCTCATCCTCCATGAACATCACGCCGACCGCGATGCCCCGCACGAACCGGCCATCGGGCAGCGCCGGCCCGAGGACCAGCGCGTCGAAGGGGTCGCCGTCATAGGAGACGGTCTGCGGCACGAAGCCGTAGTTGACCGGGTAGCCGCCGATCGACGCCGGAATCATGCGATCGATCGCGCGACGGTTGGCGCGCATGTCGAATTCCCACTTGCGGCGATCGCCGCGCGCGATTTCGACGTAGGCGTTGACGGTGCCGTCGCTGTTCGTCGGCGGTGTGTCGCGCCACTGGTGTGAAGTGTGGCCTTGCGCGGCCTTGAGGCTGGCGGCGAGCGTGTTCACCGCTGTCACTGGCAACAGCGTCGGCGGCCGCGTGGCATCCTGCGCAGCCAGAGCGAGTGGGGCAACCACCGCCAACACGGGGACGAGCCACGTCAGCGGGAGTCCGCGAATATCGCTGCAGTCGCGACGCACCCTCTAAGGTTACGGCGAATCGAGCCGTGCCGGCGGATGAGATCGATCGATCAGCACCCCTCGTTCAACGAACGAAGGCATGCCGTCAGCCGATTCCAGTTGGGCACAAGCTCTAAATCTTCCTTCTCGATGAATTCCTGTGCCTCGTCGGCTTGTGTGTCCTCATCGCTTGGCAAGCGGTGATGGTTGAGTGCGCGCAGCAGCGTCACCACCTCGGTGCCGGTGAGGGCCATCGACTCGCGGCAGTCCGGATCCTTGCAGACGGTGATGGTCGGTTGAAGCATCCAGTGCGTACCGAAGCTCCCCGACCGGCGAAGCAGTGCGGGCATCGGCAGATAGTGAAAGCGCACCGCTGCGGTTCCGTCCTTGACTCGTCGTTGATAGATCTCACGAATGTCCGACATCAGTTCGGCATCGAGTTGGCTCGCGAACGCTGTACCCGCGGACATCATCGATCCAATGCCGCGGTCCTGCCGATAGCCGTCTGAAAACGCCGACGCTTCCACCTCGACGACGTGCAACGGTGGCAGTGTCGCGCACCGCTCTCCATCAGTGATGAGCGCGTAGCGAATCGCCATCAACAGCGATTCCGTGCCGCGGTTGTCAACGGCTCCGCCGTCGGTGACCCAGAAGCGGGTGTTCTCGTCTCGATCGACGGGGGCATTGGAAAAGACCGGAGGAAAATTCGCATTCGCCGCCGCCGCAGCCGCCAGCGTGATGTCGCGTCCATTCAGGATGAACACGGGCAGCCGGGTATCGTTGCGGTCCCGTGTTGGCTGGTGCTCGATCAGCGTCGCCGCGCCAACATGGTCGGGCAGGTCGAGATTCGTGTAGACGACGCGCCCACCGGTCACATCGCTGAGTCTGGCGTTGAACGGCCCGCTGTTGCCGCGGCGTTGTGTGCCAGACGCCGTCCGCCCGCTCTGCGCCCGTCGCTCGAGGAGGCCGAGGCTGCTTTTCTCCGGATTTGGTTCGACCACGACGAACCGTCCGGCGATTGAGCTGTTGAGCATCAGGCCAATGTCCTGCACCTCGCCCATCGTCTTTCGTGGCGAGGACCAGTAGCGTTCAAAGCTCTCGGCCAGCAACACGCCAAGGCGCGAGGTGGCAGCGATGCGGAACTCGCCGCTGCCGTCGAGCACATCAGCGATGTACGGCTGCTGCATCGCGGTGAAGAAGGTGTCCCAGGCCGACTGGTCACCCTTCAACAGAGCGGCCCGATGCGCAGCGAAGTAGGCGAGCGCCGCGCCTCCACCAGAGACGCCGCTGATCAGCCGGACGGAGCCAAGCAGCCCCTGACGTTGCAAGCGCTCGAGAATCGACGCGGTATAGAGCGCCGCGCGAGTCCCTCCGCCCGAGGCGGCGAGCGCGATCACGGGCGTGCCGCTCGTGCACGCGTCCTCGGCGAACAACACGCTGGACACCGACAGCGTCGATCGCGCAGCTGCGGAAGGGATGCTCGGTTGCTGCGGCAGCCGGGAGAGCGCCCAGCCGGCGCTGACAAAGATCACCGTGAGAACTGCGGATGTGATGAGGAAATGGGAATTGAGCCGCCACTTCACCCAGTCCGCATCCGGCCGTCCGGGATCGTTCTCCGGCAGATCGTCGATGAGTGCGTCGACGAGGTCTTCCGGTTTGTAGGCGTGGAAGAAGGGTTTCCCTCCATCATCGTCCCTCCACACCACCACGCGCCCGGCGCCGTGGGACTGAATTACTCGGTTGTCAGCCGGGACTCGCGTCGTGGGTGCGACTTCCAACGGATAGGCGATCTGTCCGTGAGCCGACGACCCCTTGCCGCCGAGGACGTCGAGGAACCGGATAACGGCGGTCGTCGATGTCCAGTAGTCATGCCACCAGACGAAGACATACGCGGCAAAGACGTACCCCGCGATCGTGTGGCCGCGCGCGCCGTCGAAGATCGTTGACACGTATTGCACGTCGAGAATTCTGGCGATGCCAAGCAGGATGACCAGCGCCGAGACGAGCGTGACCCAACCCCCGAAAAACGTGATGTGGAGCAGCTGCCACGATCCGCTGAAACGACGATCGAGATTGGCGAAGGCGAGGAGTCCGAGGTTCACGACCAGCAGCGCCACGAAGACCCACGTCACCCATTCGCGATCGACGAACAGAATCACCAGCGAAGGGAAGAGCAGGACTCGTCCGGGTGTCGATGTGAGCGCGCCAAATGCGGCGAGTAGCAGCATGCCCAACGTCGGCTGTTGCCGCGTCGGGCGGCTGACGAACAAATCGACCCGTGGCAGACGCCGGGTCAGTGTCTTGCGCGCCCGCTCCGATGTGAACAAGCGGCTCGCCAGCAGAGCGCTGACCACAGCGGTCAGGACGAGGAGCAAGACAATGGGCATGAAGACGTGGCGATAGAAGACCGCGTCACTCGCCTCGATGGCATTTGCGCCGGCTACCCACCACAGCGCGACGACGACCGCCAGCAGAATGCCGGCGTGGCCGATCAAGTCATGGAGGATCGAGCCTCGCGATGTGAATTTGAGTGTCTTGAGGAAGACCCACGCGCTGAGGATAGCGGCGACAACCGCGGCCAGGAGTCGCCCGGAGAGCCGAAGCGAGGGGCCGTTGACCAGCAGGAACACCAGGGCGACTGGCAGGCCGATCGCGACGATGGTATGCCGCCCGGTCCACGGCCGAAGCATTCCTCCCCGCGTCCGATTGGCGCCGGCATCGAAAAATCGCAGTCGGTCATCGAGCCAGTAAAGCCCATCCGCGAGCACACCAATGAGTCGCATGAGAGCCTCCCATCACGCTTTAACGACAGACGAGCCGCTATTGAACAGGCAGTGGGTTGGAGTTTACGGCCAGTCGATGGGCGTGGCGTGCTGATATCGATCGCGGTCGTGATCGGTCGCAGTAATCAATACCGGCCCCGCACGCTTGGGACCAAGCGGCTGGTTGGCTCTGAGCACGCCTTCGGCGTCCTCAACGGTCAGCGGCCGCGAGAACAGGAAGCCTTGCGCGTGTGTGCAGCCGAGACGTTCCAGCTCGCGCGCCTGCACGTCGCTCTCGATACCTTCGGCGACGACGCTGGTGTTGAGCGTGCGGGCGAGGGCGAGGATGCTTTCAACGATTGCCGGACGATCAGGCAGCAGCAGGCTCTTCACGAATGAGTGATCGATCTTCAGCGCGTCCACCGGGAGCTTGTGCAGGTGGCTCAGCGACGAATAGCCAGTCCCGAAGTCGTCCAAGTAGATCTTGACCCCGAAGTCACGCAGCTCGCGGAGCACTCCCGCCACCACGTTGGGGCTGTCCATCAACGCGGTCTCGGTGATCTCCAGCCGCAGATCGCAGGGCGCGAGCCCGGCTCCATGCACCGCCTCCTCGACGATCAGCAGGAAGTTCTGTTCCATGAGCTGCCGGTTGGACACGTTGACGGTGATGCACTCGAGCCCGGCCAGGCCGAACCGCCGCTGCCAGTCGGCAAACGTGCGGCAGGCCTGCTGCAGCACCCAGGTGCCGAGCGGCTCGATCAAACCGAGCTCTTCGGCGATCGGAATGAAGGTCGCCGGCGGAATCGTCTCGCCGTTGCGCTTCCACCGGACCAGCGATTCGAATCCCACGCACATCCCGGTGCTCAGCGAGACGATTGGCTGATAGTGGATCTCGAAGTTGTGGTTGGCGACGGCGTGGCGCAAATCGTTTTCGAGTCCCAGGCGGTCGCGCACGCGAGCGTGCATGTCCGCGTCGAAGAGCTCATGCCGCGCCTTGCCGCGGGCCTTGGCGTGATACATCGCCGTGTCGGCGTCGCGCATGATCTCCTCCGGATTGTCGTACTGCGCGCGTCCGAAGGCGATGCCGATGCTGGCCGAGGTGAACACTTCCTTGCCGCCGATCGAGAACGGCGCGCTGAGCGCATGCTGAATGCGGAACGCGATCGCATTGGCCTGCTGCTCGTCGCCGAGCTCGTTGAGAAGAATGGCGAATTCGTCGCCGCCGAGGCGGGCCAGCGCGTCCCCTTCTCGCAGGCACGACTCGAGGCGGCGCGACACCGCAATGAGCAGCGCGTCGCCGACCAGGTGACCAAGACTGTCGTTGACGATCTTGAAGCGATCGAGGTCGATGTAGAGCGCCGCGAACCGTTCGCCGCGCCGCTGCTTCAGCTCCTCGAGCCGTCGTCCCAGCTTCTCGACGAACACGGAGCGGTTGCACAGTCCGGTCAGCGGATCGAGGAAGCCGGCACTGAGCACCCATTCGCGAGCCAGCGATCGGCCGGTGGTGTCGGTCAACGAGCCGGCGATGCGGATCGCGCGCTTGCCGGCGCCGCGCACCGCGACGCCTCGGCACAGAAACAGACGATACGTTCCGCTCTCGTGGCGGATGCGATGCTCGTACTGAAAGTGATCCGTCTTGCCGGACAGATGCGCCTGCAGCGCTTCTCGGAGCGGCGCGATCTCGTCGGGATGGACGCGGTCGGTCCAGTCCTCGAGGCGTCCAATCGCTTCGGTCGCGGGCAGTCCCATCATCGCGCGCCATCTGGCCGAGACGTAGAACTCCTGGCTCCGCAGGTCCCACTCCCACAACCCGTCGCTGGCCCCTTCGGCAGCGAGTGACAGACGCTCTTCGCTGCGCTTGACGGCGTACTCGGCGCGCTTCTGATCGGTCACGTCGCGCCAGAGCAGGGTCGTGCTGCCGTCGGCGGGAAGAATCGTCACCTGCAGGATTCGTGCGCCGGCCACAGACAACACGCCGAAGAGCAGCTGCGACCGCGCACTTTGATGGGCGATGGCGTCGTCAATGGTTCGCTGCAGCCCGCTGCTTTGCAGCACCGGCACCGCATCGAGCAGCGTGCGGCCGAGCGCGTGCTCGCGCGTGCAGTCCACCATGCGTTCGAGCGCGACGTTCCACAGCGTGACGAAGCCGCGGCCGTCGAGAACGGCGATGCCCTGGTCGAGTGATTCGATCGCTTCCTGGCTGCGGTGCTCGTATTCGATCTGGCTGACGTGCGAGCAGTAGGCGCGATGGGCGAAGAAGAGTGGCAGCGCCGCGACCGGCAGCACTTCCCACAACGCGTGATCGACGATCTCGATCAGGCCGATGGCCAGCCCCGCGCCGATCACGTGATGCGGGCAGTTGCGGATCACGCTGCTCGGCCATGAGCGGTCGATCGGTTGTCTCATCACGAGCGGGAGGATGATCTCGCTCACCGCGCTGTGGACGATGGCGTAGGTCGCCACGGCGCACGCGATGGGCACTCCTTGCCACGGCCAGACGAAGTTGCCGTGCGTGCCGCCGAGCGCACTGTGGACGAGGCCGGCAAGCTGAATCGAGACGCAGGTTGTTGCCGCGTTCAACAGCGTGCGATCGATCGGACGGGTTCCCTGCGAATCGGCCAGCACGTGGGCGACCACCCCCGCGACGATGACGATCATCGTCACGTGCGGACCGAACATGAGCAGTGAAGCGAAATGGATGACGAAGGCGAGCGGCATCATGCCGCGGTCCTCAGCGGCCGGCCGCTGCACGGCCAGCACTGAGGTCAGGATCGCGGCAACGATCAGGGCGGTGAATTCGAGGACGCGTTCCGGCTGCGGCCAGCCCATGATGCCGACGAGCACCACGGCGCTCGTGACCAGCGCCGCATAAACGAACAAACCGGAATGCCGAGGAAACGTGCCCATCTGGTCCAAATTGCGCACACCAAGACCTGTCGATCTACGGGTGGAACGCAAAGCCAGGTCCAGAACTGGCATTGAGTCAAGTCATGGATGGTCAGCGAGTTAGCGGGAGAGCGCCAGCCAGCTCGAGCTCTGCGCGTGTGCTGAATTGGCACACCGCACTCAGATCGGAAAGACGGTCAGATCGGTGCCGGCGACTGAATACAGCGCCCCGGGCGCGTTGCGTGTCTTCTGAAACTGCTCCAGCGTCTCGCCGCGCATGGCGGCGTAAATGTGCAGGTTTGACACGCCCACGACAGCGCCGAGCTTCTCGAGCATGAAAAAGCTGACGCCGTAGTGAATCATGCCCCGCCAGTCCAGCCGGCGTCAGCGCCTTCGAGCCCGCCGAGCGCGGCGTACTCGGCGTGCGTCATCTCGGTCAGGCGCACAGGGTCGCGCTCGATCAGGTCCAGGAACTCCAGATCCCATTCGGTGTTGTTGAAGCCACATCGCTCGCCGTGCACCTGGTGAGACAGGCCGCCGGTGGCGACGAGCACGACCTTCAGATCCTCTGGATAGCTCTCGATGGCTTTGCGCAGGCTCTGCCCAAGCCGGTAGCACCGCTTTGCCGAGGGAATGGGGAACTCCAGCACGCCGATCTGCAGCGGCACGATCGCACCGGGCCATGCCGGCTCGTGCGGCCAGAGCATGGAGAGCGGCGAGAAGCAGCCGTGGTCGAGCGGCTTGTCCTGAAAGTACGAAAGATCGAACTCGTCGGCGACCAGTCCCGCGGCGATGTGATGCGACAGCCCGGTGTGCCCACGCACCGGCGGCAGCGCGCGTGCGCCGCCGCCCTCGTCGGCAGGGGCGTAGGACTCGCCGATCCCCAGCGCGAACTGCGAGTAGTGATCGAAGAAGAACGATGTGACGTGGTCGTTGAAGATCACGAGCAGCACGTCCGGCTGCGTCGCCGCCAGCCAGCGTTGGACCGGCTTGTATCCTTCGAAGATCGGCGCCCACGCGGGATCGTGCTCCTTGTGCGTGTCGAGCGCGAACGCGATCGTGGGCGTGTGTGAGCTGGCGACCGCGCCGAGAATCCGCGCCATGACGGCCGCCTACTTCTTTACCTGGCAGCGCGTGCCGCCTGACAGATCGACGTCGCGATACTTGTCGTGACACGCCGCGCACGAATTGACCAGCGTCTCGCTGACAGTCAGCATCTCGTCGAGATTCTTCGTGAGCGCCGCCTTGTGCGACGCCTCGCCGGCGGCAACCAGGCCTTCGACCGCCGCCTTCCAGTCCGCTTGATCGACCGGCGCAGGCAGGCCGTTGGCACAGGCACGCGGGATCAGCAGCAGCGGCGCCATTTCCGCAAGGGCCAGGGCACTGTTTTCGATGCCCTCCCATCCGGCGTAGGTATCCGCGTCCTGCCACCGGTACACGCTATAGACCATCGATTGCTTCTTCTCCGGTCCAATCGGATCGCGGCTCTGTGTGTCGAAGAGCACGTTCGAATGCGGGAAGGGGAAGGCACGCATCAACTGCAGCATGTTCATGTGCGCTTTCGGCGCTGGCGCGGCGGTGGAAGCCGCCACTGGTTCGGACCCGCGGCATCCGAGGAAGAACAGCGGCAGGATCAGAGCGAGCATTTTGAGACTCTTCATCGTCACATCTCCCCGCTGCGGCCCGAGCAATTGCTGTGCCTCGATATTCGCGGGGAGATCTCGACATCCGAGAGCGTTGGTGTGGCCACGATTGCGAGAAAGTTCATGGCGGACATGAAAGATCCCGCAGCGGCGACGCCGGGTATTGCACAATGTGTCGCGCACACCAATGCCTCTCGCGATCGGTTCCTCTCTCGGCGCGTACGAAATCCTTGCGCCACTTGGCGCAGGCGGCATGGGCGAGGTCTATCGCGCCCGCGATACCAGGCTCGGGCGTGACGTCGCCATCAAGACGCTCGCCGGGCACGTTTTCGCGGATTCGGAATCGCTCGCGCGGTTTCGCCGCGAAGCGCAGCTGCTTGCCGCGCTGAATCACCCGAACATCGCCACCATCCACGCGATCGAAGATGTCGGCGGCACGCTGTTCCTCGTCCTCGAGCTCGTTGATGGAGAGCCGCTCGATCACCTCATCGCCCGCGGCCCTCTGCCGCTGGAGCGGGCACTCGAGATCGCCCAGCAAGTGATCGCCGCACTCGATGCCGCGCACGAGCACGGGATCGTGCATCGCGATCTGAAGCCATCGAACATCGCGCTGACCAGGAATGGTGTGGTGAAGGTCCTCGACTTCGGATTGGCGAGGAGGGAAGAGCGTTCGGCGGTCCCGCCGTCGAACATCGCCGACTCGCCGACGATCACGGTGTCTTCGCCGATGCACCTCGCGACCGGCGCTGGCGTGTTGCTCGGCACCGCCGCCTACATGAGCCCGGAACAGGCGCGCGGCTATGCTGCCGATCGCCGCAGCGACATCTGGGCCTTCGGCTGCATCGTCTACGAGATGCTGACCGGTATCCGTCTGTTCGGCGCGCAGACGGTCACGGACTCTCTTGCTGCGGTGCTCACTCGAGAGCCGAATTGGGAGCGCGTGCCCCCTCGTGTTCGCCGATTGCTTCGGCAATGTCTCGAACGGGATCCCAAACGACGCCTGCGCGACATCGGTGATGCCGCGCTGCTGCTCGATGTTCCCTCGCACGCCGCCGCCAAGGCATCCAAGCTTCCATGGGCCGTGACTGCGGCGGCGCGGGTGTCGCTCGCGGCGGGGCTTATTCTTCTCTGGCCCGCTCCCGAGAATCGGCAACTCGTCCGACTCGCGATCGACTTGGACGGCAGCGCTCCGGAATACGCACTCTCGCCCACGGCCATTTCTCCCGATGGTACGCGGCTGGTCTATTACACAAGAGACGACAACGGCCGCAGTCTGCTCGCGACGCGTCGCCTCGATGAGCAGACCTCAACGCGCTTGACCGGCACTGCCGGGGCCGATCAGCCGTTCTTTTCTTCTGACGGCGAGTGGGTTGCCTTTTTCGGCGACCGCGAGCTTCGCAAGATTCCCGTGCAAGGCGGAGCGCCTGTCGCGCTCGCCACAGCCGGAGTCGCTCGCGGCGCCAGCTGGGGCGACGACGGAAATATCGTTGCGGCGTTGGGCAACGGCGGCGGCCTGTCGTTGATACCGCCGGATGGCAGCCAGCCGCGCCCATTGACGACGCTCTCGAATGGAGAGCTGACACACCGCTGGCCGCAGGTACTGCCTGGCTCGAAGGCCGTGATCTTCACGGCGAACGCGACGTCGGTCAATGCCTACGATGACGCCACGATTGACGTCGTATCGCTGGACACACGCCAGCGAAAGACGTTGTGGCGCGGTGGTTACTTCGGGCGGTACGTGCCGACCGAGAAGACGCGCGGGCATCTCGTCTACGTGCGTGGTGGCGTGTTGTTCGTGGTGCCTTTTGATCCGGTGCGTCTGGAAATCCAGGGAACACCGACGCGTCTCCTCGAGAACGTCGCTGTCGATCCGGGTACGGCTGCGGGCCGTTTCGATTTCTCGCGAACCGGCACGTTCGTCTACGAAAGCGGTACTGGCCTGCTTCCGTGGACAGTCGCGTGGCTCGGTGCCGACGGGAAGACCATGCCGCTGCTCGTGAAGCCTGGGCTCTACTACAGCCCGCGTCTATCACCAGACGGACAGCGGCTGGCGATCGGGATCGACAGCGGCAAGGGCCAGGAGATCTATGTGTACGACCGTCAGCGTGATGTGCAGATTCGCCTGACCGACACGGAACAAGCGAGCGCAGATCCGGTGTGGTCTGCAGATGGAAAACATCTGCTGTTCCGAACCTATGGTGCCAGCCGGGGGCTCTGGTGGGTCCGGACGGATGCGACGGCGCCACCGGTTCACCTGATCGACGTGGCTGCTGGTGACCTCGGTCCGGACACGCTGTCACCAGATGGACGGCACATCATCTACGCCGCAACCGGCGGCGACATGTGGACCATCGCTCTCGACATGTCGGATGTCGAGCATCCGAAGCCTGACCCACCCGAGCCGTACTTTCATTCGCCGGCCAGCGAGACCAAACCAACATTTTCTCCAGATGGTCGCTGGGTGGCGTACGCGTCCAACGAGTCCGGGCCGAATGAGATCTATGTGCGCCCGTTCGGCGGGACCACGCCTCGGGCCGGCGGCAAGTGGCAGATATCGAGCGGCGGCGGCTCCGATCCGGTATGGTCCCGTTCCGGACGGCAGCTGTTCTTCATTGCTGGCGACCGCATCATGGTGACCGAATACCAGGACGTGGGCGGCACGTTCGTCGCCAGTAAGCCGCGCGCCTGGGCCTCGCTGCCGCGAGTCGGAAACACCGGCTTCTCGCGCTACGACGTCTCGCCTGACGCGGCTCGCGTCGTCATCCTGGCGCGTCCGGAAGTCGCCACTGAGCAGATGCCGCGCATCAACCTGCTGCTCAACTTCTTTGATGAGATTCGCCGGCTCTCTCCGGCGAATTGAACGCGTCGGGTATATGCTCCCGGTGTTCCGGTTGAAGATCCGGTGGGAGGAGGCACTGTATGCGCTGGCTGACTGTGCTACCCGTTCTCCTGGTGATACACGCGCCGCTCGCGGCGCAGTTGCCTGCGCCGAATCAGGCGGGCGTTTCGGCCGGGCACTTGCACATGATGGTTCGCGACCCGGATGTGCACAAAAAGATCTGGGTCGATGTCCTGGGCGCGCAGGTGGTGAACGCCGGTACGCTCGAGCTCCTGAAATTGCCCGGGATCTTTCTGGTGCTGGGCAAGGGCGACACGACCGAGGGATCGGAAGGATCCGCTGTCGATCACTTCGCGTTCCGTGCTCGGGATCTTCCGGCAGTCAAGGCGAAGCTGGCGGCAGCCGGTGTGCCAATCGTTCGCGACGATCCGAGAGAGATCGTGGCGATGTTCCCGGACAAGGTGAAGGTTGAGTTCTACGCGGCCCCGACGTTGACAGTGCCGCTCGAGCATTTCCACGTTCACTTCTTCACGAGCGATCCGGACGGACTCCGCGCGTGGTACGCGAAGCACTTCGGCGCAGCAGTGACGAAGGAGGGCAACGCGACGGTGCAGGGTGTGCCGGGGATCGCGTTCAGCGTCCGCAAGACGGATATCCCGCAGGCGGCAACGAAAGGCCGGTCGCTCGATCACATCGGGTTCGAGGTGAAAGGGCTCGAGGCATTCTGCAAGAAGCTGGAAGCCGAGGGCGTCGCGTTCGACTCGCCGTTCCGCGACGTGCCGCGGATTGGACTGAAGATCGCGTTCGTGATCGATCCCGCAGGCACGCGGATCGAGCTGACCGAGGGTCTCGCCGGTCGCTGAGGCGTCGATGGAGGAGGTTGTATGCGCGGAGCGATGTTGTTTGCAGCCGGTCTGTTCGTCGGCGTAGCGGTGCATGCGGGGCTGGCGCAGAGCGCCGGCACCGGGGTGGTGATGATGAACCACGTGGCCATCGCCGTGCCGAGCATCGATGAAGCGGTCACCTATTACACGCAGAAGATGGGCTACCGCGAAGCGTTCCGCGTCTTCGATGACAAGAAGCAGCCGCGGCTGGTCTACATGCAGATCAGCAAGAACACGTTCCTCGAGCTGCAGCCGGTCACGCCGCAGCGCCCGGCCGGGTTCAATCATTACGGCCTGCACGTCGAGAACGTGGCCGACATGGTGGCGAAGTTCCGGAAGAACGGGTTGACCGTGACCGACGTGAATCAGAGCGACACGAAAGCGATGCTGGCGAACATCACGGACCCGTATATGGGCCGCATCGAGCTGGCCGAGCTGCCGCCCGACTCGCTGCATTACAAGGCGATCGCGAGCTGGAAATGAAACCGGCACGTGACATAGAGCGCAGGTTTCAGCCTGCGCGCGATCCGCGCACGCTGACTTGTCCGCCGGAGCCTTGGCATAGGTGGAAGCGTGCGCTCTACGGTGTCGTTGTGTGCGCCCTGGGAGTGGCCGTCTACGCGCAGCAGCGTGGCGGGACGCCGCAGACCGACAAGCAGCCGCCCGTCAACAGCGGCGCCAATCCGTATCGAGTGATTCGCGATTGGGCGCAGCTCTCGGTCGAGAACCGGCCATGGGGCGGCTCGAACGGCGTCGCCATCGACAAAGACGGCAAGACGGTGTGGGCCGTCGATCGATGCTCGCCTGGCACAACGCCGGGTTGTCTTGGCAGCAGCATGAATCCCGTCCACCACTTCGACGAGTCGGGCAAGGAGATCCGGAGCTTCGGCGTCGGCCTGTTCGTCTGGCCGCACGGCATTCACGTCGATCGCGACGGCAACGTCTGGGTCGCTGACTCACGCGGCGCCGACGGCAAGGGCAGCGTCGTGATGAAGTTCAGTCCCGACGGCAAAACGCTGTTGACGTTGGGCAAGCCGGGCGTCAGGGGTAATCCTCCGGACGCGCTGACCGATCCCACTGATCTCGTGACAGACGCGCGAACCGGCGACGTCTATGTCGCGGAGAGTCACACCGACGTGTCGGATCCGAATCTGGTCGGACGCATCTCGGTCTTCGACAGCAACGGCAAGTTCCTCCGCACGATCGGGAAGACAGGCACCGGCCCTGGCGAATTCCGGACGCCGCACGCGATTGAGTTCGACTCGCAGGGCCGGCTCGTCATCGCCGATCGGCACAACCATCGCATTCAAATCCTGACGAAGGAAGGAAAGTTCGTCGCCGAGTACGCCGAGTTCGGCCGCACGAGCGGTCTGGCCATCGACGCGAACGACGTCATCTACACGGCCGACTCGGAATCGACCGAGCGCGTGCATCCGGGCTGGCAGCGAGGGATTCGCATCGGCAGCCTCAAGGACGGGAAGGTGACGACGTTCATTCCCGCTCACGCGGTGCCGAATTCGGCCGACGGCGCGATGGGCGAAGGCATCGCGATTGATGCCGCCGGCAACGTCTTCACGGCCGAAGCGCAACTCCGCGGCATTACCAAGTATTCAAAGAATTAGCGTGTCCGGGTCCACACGCTGACGGGGCGCGCGGACACGCGCGCGCCCTCTTCCACTCCAATCAAAACCGTCATTTCCGCTGAATCGGGCCGTTTTTCGCGAGGTCTCGAGTCAGCACTGCTCGGCAGCCCGCTTGCCCTGCTGGTGCGCATGACACTCTCGACTCGCTCGCTCGTCATCTTCTTCGTCTTGGCCTTGCTCGTGCCGCTCGCCGCCTCGGCGCAGCAGCCCGATCGGACACCAGACGACAAGACGCTCTCTCCGTACTTCTTCGTCGAGGGCGGCGACCCCGATCTCGATCGGCTACCGCTCAAGGACACGCGCGTGGACGTGAACATCGTCGGCGTGATCGCCGACGTGACCGTGCGTCAGGTCTATGAGAACCGCGGACAGCGGCCGCTGCACGCCCGCTATGTCTTCCCCGCGTCAACGCGCGCCGCCGTCTCGGGGATGACGATGACGATCGGCAACGTGCGCATCGTTGCCAAGATCAAAGAGCGCGAACAGGCGAAGACTGAGTTCGAGGCGGCGAAAAAGGAAGGCAAGAGCGCATCGCTGCTCGAGCAGAGCCGACCCAATGTCTTCACGATGAACGTCGCCAACGTGCTTCCCGGCGACACGATTCTCGTGGAGCTCAAATACACCGAACTGCTCGTGCCTACGGACGGTCTCTACGAGTTCGTCTATCCGACGGTCGTCGGGCCGCGTTATTCCGAAAAGCGCGCGAGAGAGGCACAACCCGGCGATGAGTTCGTGAAGACGGCCTACACCCATCAGGGTGAGCTGCCAAAGAGCGAGTTCCATCTCGCGGGCGTGATCTCGACCGGCGTCCCGTTCCAGGAGCTCGCGTCGCCGACGCATCAGGTGATCGTGCGGACCAGCAGTCCTGGACGCGCCGACCTGCAGCTGGCCGACTCGGAGCGGCTCGGCGGCAATCGCGATTTCATCCTTCGCTATCGACTGAGTGGTCAGAAGATTGGGGCGGGACTCCTCCTCTATCAGGGACGAGACGAGAACTTTTTCCTCCTGATGGCGGAGCCGCCCCAAGCCGTTGCGCGCGACGAGATTCCGCCGCGCGACTACGTGTTCGTCGTGGACGTCTCGGGATCGATGTACGGCTTCCCGCTGGATACCGCGAAGAAGCTGCTCGGCGATCTCGTCAACGTGCTCCGTCCTACCGACACGTTCAACGTCGTCGTCTTCGAGAGTGGCTTTGAGGTCTTCTCGCCCGCATCGGTCCCGGCGACGACCGCCAACCTCAATCGGGCGCGGCAGTTCATCGGCAGCAAGAGCGGCGGCGGTGGCACGCGTCTGCTTAACGGACTGCAGCGCGCCGTGGAACTTCCGAGGCAGCCGGGCCTCTCACGCAGCATCGTCCTGCTGACCGACGGCTACATCGATGCCGAGGCCGACGTCTTCGACTACGTCCGCGAGAACCTGGATGATGCCAACTTCTTCGCGTTCGGAATTGGCGGCAGCGTCAACCGGTACCTCATCGAAGGGTTTGCCCGTGCCGGCCTCGGCGAGCCGTTCATCGTGACGAAGCCGGAAGACGCGCCGGAAGCTGCCGAGCAGCTGCGGCGGTACATCGAGATGCCGGTGCTGACTGACATCGACGTCAGGTTCAACGGCTTCGATGTCTACGACGTCGAGCCCGGAAAAATTCCCGACCTGTTTGCCAGCCGGCCGATTGTCGTCTTCGGCAAGTGGCGCGGCGCGATGAGCGGCTCGATTGAGATCTCGGGGAAGACCGGGCGCGGCGCCTATCAGACGAGGGTTCCTGTGGTGCCGGCGAACGCCGACGCCAGCCACGCCGCACTGCGTCATCTCTGGGCGCGCACGCGTATCGCGAACCTGTCCGACTTTGGTCCGGCCATGCCGAGCCAGGAGCGTGTCGCTGAGATCACGTCGCTCGGGCTGACCTACAGTTTGCTCACGAAGTACACGTCGTTCATCGCGGTGCACGAGGTCGTGCGGCGCGTGACTGACGGCGCTGACGACGTCGATCAGCCGCTGCCGTTGCCGGAGGGCGTTTCGGATCGCGCGGTCGGCGTGACGAGTGGCGCAGAGCCCGAACTGATCTGGGTGATGGCGGTTGCGATGGCGCTGCTGGGTGCCACGCACCTGCTGCGCGCCCGCCTCTCGACGTCGCTCGGGGTACGTCGGTGAAACTGAAACTGTGCGTGTTGGTCGTCGTGGCGCTCGTGGCCTATGGGCTCAAGCGCCACTACGCCGATGCCGGCACCGACGCGCTGTCGTGGATCCTGACGCCGACGGCGCACGTCGTTGCCCTCGTGACCGGCGTATCGTTTGCGGCGGTCCCCGGCGAAGGCTACTTCTCGGCGGAACGTATGTTTCTGATCGAGAAGGCCTGCGCCGGGGTCAACTTCATGATCGCCGCCTTCGTCATGGTGGCGTTCACGCTGCTCTATCGGGTTCGCTCGGTCCGCGATGGTGCCGCTGTCCTCGCGGCGAGTGTGCTGGTCAGCTTTCTGTCGGCGGTGATCGTCAACAGCGTGCGCATTGTGATCGCGATGTGGCTCGCTGCGCATCCGCCGGCGCTCTCGTCACTCAGTCCCACTGACATCCACCGCCTCGAAGGGATCGTGGTGTACTTCGGTGGGTTGTTGCTGCTGTACGCGGTTGTGCAGCGTATCGATCGAGGAGTCTTTCGCTACGCGCTGCCACTCGGTTGCTATTACTTCGTGACGCTGGCGGTGCCGGTGGCCAACGGGGCCCTTCGACTGCGCTCAGGGCAGGCGTTACAGAGCGGCGACGCGTTTCTGACGCACGCGATCGTCGTGCTCCTCCTGCCGCCTTTCTTGATCGTGTTCGTTTCTGTCATGCGAAGGCTGGTCTCGAACTACCCTCGCCGCAAGGTCTCGGCCGGGTCGAGCGCCGACGCGCGCCGTGCCGGCAGCCACGCGGCCAGCGCGGCCACGACGACCAGCGCGCCCGCGCCAACCAGATAGCTCGTCGCGTCCGTGGGCGTCACGCCGAAGAGCAGACGCTGCGCCGCGCGCGCGATCAGCATCGCCATGGGAAGACCGATCGCGACGCCAGCGGCAACCGGCAGCAACGCTTCGACGATCACTCCGGTGGCGATTCGCGAGCGAGGCGCGCCCAATGCGAGACGAAGGCCGAACTCCGTTGTCCGAGTGGCTGCGGTGTAGCTCACGATCCCGTACAGCCCAATTGCAGCCAAGGCGAGCACCAGCACCGCGAGCCCGGTGGCGAGCATCGAGACCAGCCGTTCGCTCACCAGCGTTTCGTCGATCTGCGCGTCCACGCCGATGACATCAGACACGAGTGTCTGTGGATGGATGGTGCGAATCTCGTCGGCGATGAGGCGTGCCATCATCGCGCTCCTTGTATCGGACGCGACAGACAATGTCAGCCGCGAGATCGGATTCACCGGCTGCGCGAGCGGAACGAAGGCAAACGGCTGCGCCGCTTCGCGCACGTTGAGGTGCTTGTAGTCGCCGACGACGCCGACGACCTGGTAGAGGCCAGCGCCGGCCAGTTCGACTCGCTCGCCGAGCGGCGATCGACCAGGAAAGGCCACCCGCGCTGCGGTCTCGTTCAGCACGACGACCCGGAGCCCGCCGGCCCCGTCCTGCCGCGTGAATGAGCGGCCGGCGATCACCGCAATCCCGAATGTCTGGAAATAGTCCTCAGAGACATGATTCAGACGAACGTCATTCCGGGAGCTCACACCGGGCACCGACATCATGGCGCCAGTGTTGCGACCCGAGAGCGGAGTCAGCACAGAGAGGCTGGCGCTGCGAACGCCGGGCAACGCGCGGACCCGCTCGAGCCACTGCGTCCACAGCTGTGCACGAGCGCCGGTCCCCTCGTCTCGGGACGCGAGAGGATCGACCGACATCGTCAGCACGCCACTCGGCGTGAAGCCGAGATCGACGGCGCGAAGATTCACCATGGTTCGCGCGAACAGAGCCGCAGCGACGAGCAGTGCGAGCGACAGCGCGACCTGGGCGCCGACCAGAACCTGTCTGGCTTTCGATCGATGCCAGCCGGCGAGCCGGGCCTGGTTCTCTTTCATCGCAGTCTGCGGCTCGATCCGCAAGGCGCGGACAGCTGGCCACACGCCGGTGAGCACACCCGTCGTGAGAGTGACACCCAGCGCGTATACGATCAGCCGCCAGTCGTACTGCACATCGAGGAGAATCGGCCGCCTTCCGGTCGCAAAGAACCCGGTCAGCCCCTCAATTGCGACATACGCGACGAACAGTCCTGCCGCCGCGCCACATGCGAACAGCACGAGCGTCTCGGTCAGCACCTGCCTGAGGAGGCGGCCCGAGCTCGCCCCGATGGCGAGCCGCAGCGCGAACTCGTGCCTGCGGATGGCCCCGCGCACGAGCAACAGGCCGCCAAGATTCATGCAGGCGATCAGCAGAACGATTCCCGTGACCATCGTCATGATCGACAGCGGGCTGGAGAAACGGGCGCGAAGCCGGTCCATGCCTCGCGACGCCGGTCTCAGCTCGATCCGGTCGAACCGGCTCGCGGTGCGCGCGGAGCGACTCCGTTCGGTGCTCAGAGACTGAAAACTCGCGTTGGCCTCGGCTGCTGCTTGCCGGGTCCCGGCGCCCGATCGCAGCCGCGCCACCGCATGGAACCACTGCACGTCGGCGTTGCGAACCATCGCCGGGTCGAGTGTGATTGGTAGGGTGACGTCCACCTGACGACCCGGTTCCAGGCCGTGGAATCGTGGTGGCGTGACGCCGATGATCGTGAACGATCGATTGCCGAAGGAGACCGAGCGGCCGATCGCGCTGGGCGCGCCGCCGAACCGGCGCTGCCAGTAGCCGTACCCAATCACCGCCACAGGCGGATCCAGTCTCTCGTCACCGGCCGTCATCAGTCGCCCCGCGGCCGGCGTCACTCCGAGTACTTGGAAGTAGTTCCCAGAGACGACTTGTCCAAACACCTGTTCGACCGACCCATCGACTTCCAACCGCAGCTCGTCGATGGCGAACGCGGCCATTCCCGAGAATGAGGATCCCTGCTCTCTGATGCGCTCGAAGTACGGATATGGAGGCGCACCGCCGAGGGCTCCATCCCGTACGGTCTGGATGAAGACCAGCTCCTGCGGGGCGGTCACCGGCAGCTCGCGAAGCAGCACCGTGTGCAGAAGGCTGACGATGGCCGTGTTCGCACCGATCCCGATGGCCAGTGTTACGACGACGACTGTCGCGAAACCGGGACTATTGCGAATCATGCGGAGCGCGTACCGAAGATCCGTCATTCGTCACTCCTCTCCGCGACATAAGACGGAGAAGGCCCTCGATACGTTAGGAGTGTGATAGCCTCGCCAACCACGAAATCCGCGGGTAGCGGGGTGCGTCGGGGATCAAGGAGGTCAGTCACAATGCGCCGAGTCCTGTCTCTGGCAGTAGCGGTTGCGGGGATCCTGCTGCTGCCGAATGTCGTGCACGCTCAAGCCAGCATTGCTGGTGTCATTCGCGACGCGTCGGCCGCTGTCCTTCCGGGCGTGACCGTCGAGGCGTCCAGTCCCGTCCTCATCGAAAAAGCGAGGACCGTCGTCAGCGACGGTACCGGGCAATACCGCATCACCGATCTGCTGCCAGGAACCTACACGGTCACCTTCACGCTGACCGGCTTCAGCACTGTGAAACGCGATGGCATCGAGGTTTCAGGGTCAGGTGTGATCACCGTAAACGCCGACCTGCGTGTGGGCGCGCTCGAGGAAACACTCACCGTCACCGGTCAGTCGCCGATCGTGGACACGCAGTCGGTGCGCCGTGAAGTGGTTCTCAACAACGAAACGCTCAGCACGCTCCCGGCGACGCGTGGCTACGGATCCGCACTGGCCGCGGTTCCGGCCCTCAATAGCGGCGGTGTGGCTGGCGCGAACGCGCAGTCGGCGCCGACGACGCCGAGCATGACGTTCTTTACGGCGCACGGCGGTCCGAGCGGCGAGGGCCGGGTGATGACCAATGGCCTGACGGTCGCGGCGCCCTTTGGCGGCGGTGGTGTCTCCGACGTGACCTACGACACGGCCAACGCGGAAGAGATGCAGGTGTTGATCTCCGGTGGCCTCGGCGAAGCCGAGACCGGCGGCCCGAGCATCAACATCGTGCCGAAGTCGGGCGGCAACAACTTCCGCGGCAGCGCGTTCTACAGCACCTCGGGCGACTGGGCGACCTCGAACAATCTCGACGACCAGCTGCGCAGCTACGGCATCACTCGACCGCCGACGCTTCGCACCAACTGGGACACCAGCTTCAGCATCGGTGGTCCGATCAAACGCGATCGTCTGTGGTTCTTTGCGAACGTTCGGGGTTGGGCGAACGCGAACGTCGTCGATGGCATTTTCGCGAACCGCTTTGCCGGCGATGCGTCGCACTGGGACTACGCGTCCGACAGCTCCATCGAAGCACGCACGGCCGAAGCACGAAAGATCGTGGCCGCGCGCCTGACCGCACAGCTGACGCCGCGGAACCGACTGACGGTCTCGCACGACTATCAGCGCCGCTGCGGCGGATCGACGCTGCGGCAGGACGGCGAGGGTTGCCGTCAGTCGGGCAGCGACTGGATTGCGTCCGGACGGACGTTCGGTGCCGATACGGTCTCGCCCGAGACGTTCCCGGGCTATCACAACTTCCCGTACAACACGACGCAGGTCACCTATTCGTCGCCGTTGAGCAACCGCACGCTGATCGAAGGGGGCTACTCACGATTTACCTACGGCTACGCGCGGTTTGGCCAGGCGGCACCGGACGGACTGATGGACATCATTCCGGTGACCGAGCAAAGCAGTCAGTGGGGCCGGCCGCAGTTCTCGTATCGCGGCGTGTTCGACCCCCTCGACTTCGGCTACAACGACAACGACGCGCTCAACTCGAGTTGGCGCGGATCGGTCGCGTACGTCACCGGCTCGCACAACCTGAAGGTTGGCTACATGGGCTCGTTCGTCGAAGTCCACAACGGCCGCGTGCCGAATCACACGCAGTTGCGCTACACGTTCAACTCGAACGCGCCGGCCAGCACTGCGTGCCCAGCACGGGTGAATCCACAGGACATACGCCTGTGCCCGGTCAGCGTGTCGTACTTCCTCTCGCCACGCTGGGATCAACACGATCGCACGCAGACCGCCTCGATCTACGCGCAGGATCAGTGGACCATGGGACGGCTGACGCTGCAGGGCGGCGTGCGATACGACCGGGCATGGAGCTGGGCGCCGGCCGACGGCAACGGCACCACGGAGACCTCTCGCTTCAACCCGCAGCCGATCTCGTTCGAGCGTACGGTCAGCGTGCGCGGCTATAACGACATCACGCCGCGATTCGGTGTCTCCTACGATCTGTTCGGTGATGGCAAGACCGCGGTCAAATTTCAGGGCGGTAAGTACCTCGAGGCGGCGACCGGCGACGCCATCTACAGCTCGAATAATCCTGCGGCGCGCATCATCACGCGAATCGGGTCGGGACCCGCGCTCGCGCGGGGCTGGACGGATGGCAATCGCAACTTGGTCGTCGATTGCAATCTGCAGAGCCCAGCGTTGCAGGACAACCTGGCGGCAGGCGGCGATCTCTGCGCGGCAGTCGGCGGCGCCGGCTTGAACTTCGGCAGCGCCAACCCGAACACCACCACGATCAATCCAGACATTCTCGGCGGGTGGGGAGTGCGGCCGAACGACTGGCAGATCGGCGCGTCGGTGCAGCACGAACTCGTGCCGCGCGTGTCGGTCGAGTTTGCCTACAACCGGCGCTGGTGGGGCAACTTCTTCGTCACCGACAACGTGTTGACGACAGCCGCTGATTACGAAACCTTCTCAATGCCGATCCCGCAGCATGAGAACCTGCCGGGCGGAGGGCAGACCGCGCAGTACGTGGCGATCACGCCGGCAGCGAACGCCCGCGGCTCGCAGAGCTTCATGACCAGTGAGAAGGACTTCGCGGACCCGCGTACGGCGTATTGGCACGGCGTGGATTTCACCGCCACTGCGCGATTGCCCTTCGGCCTCAACCTGCAAGGCGGCACGAGCACCGGTCGCGGCGTCCGCGATACGTGCGACCTCACGCGCGCGCTGCCCGAGCTCCTGGGCACTGGCGTGGTCGGCTCGGCGCGGGTCGACTCCTGCGACGTGACCGAGAACTGGGCGACGACGTTCCGCGGACTCGTGTCATACACGCTGCCGAAGATCGACGTGCTGGTCAGCGCCAGCATGCGGTCGCTGGTCACGGCTCCGGGCGGAAGCGCGTCCAACGGACTGTCGTTGGCCGCCAACTACCAGGTGCCGAACACCTGTGGACCGACCAGCCCGGCGGGCTGCTATTCGATCCAGCAGGCGCTCGGCCGTCTTCCCGCTAACGCGCTGACGACCGGGTTGACGACCATCAATCTCCTGAATCCGGGACAGCTCTACAACCTCGAGCGGACGAATCTCATGGACATGCGCTTCGCAAAGGTCTTCCGCTTCGCAGGACGACGGACCGACGTTGGTATCGACCTCTATAACCTGTTCAACTCGAACGTCACCAGCGCGTATCAGCAGACGTACGAGCAAGCGACCAACGGCGCCGCCTGGCTGCTGCCGACGGCGATCGTGCCGCCGCGGCTGGCGCGGTTCCATGTGACGTTTAACTTCTGATTCTGACTAGGTAACGGAGGGGCCGGAGGTAACGGGATTCACACGGAGCAACGGAGATCAATTTGATCACTCCGTTGTTCCGTTTCTCCGTGTTTGACCGTTATCTCCGTCAGCTCCGTTAGCTCTAACCGCGCATCGCCCGCTCGTGCAGCGACTTCACTGCCTGCCAGCCGGCGGCGACGGCGCCCTCCTGCCAGTCGGGCTCTGAGTACGGCGCGGTTGCGGCGGAGCCAATCAGAATCCGGTTGTCCACCTTCGCGAACTGGGCGCGGCGCATCGGCGGCGCGCCCGGCGCGAATCCGCCCTGGCTGTATTTCACTTTCCGCCACCACACCGCGTACGCGCTCTCGAACTCCTGACGGATCTGCGGATGGACCTTGCTGGCGTGCATCAGCACGTGCTCGACGCGCCCTGCGATCGGCCGATCCAGAAGCTCGTTGAAACCGGCGTTCAGATACAGGCCCAGCAGCACGCCTTTCTTCGAGAAGTAGTCGTGCGAGGGATACGAGAACTCGCCGATCGGCAGGTTCGAGTAGAGATGGCCGCCGAAGATCTGATCGTCTTCTTCCCAGAAGCGCCGCTTCATCGCCAGGCCCATCTTGGCGCTGTTGCTGTAGGTCGTGGCGCGGACGGCTTCCATCATCTCGGGTGAGAGGTTGACCTCGACTCCGGCCAGCACCGAGAGCGGAATGCAGATCACCACGTAGTCGGCGCTGACTTCCTTCTTCTGTCCGCTCTTGGTGTCTGCGTACACGACTTTCACGCCAGTGTCGCTCTGATGCACCGACTGCACGTCGGCGTTGAAGGTGATGCGTGTGCGTCCGATCGCGCGCTCGAAACCCTTGGCGAACTGGTCCATGCCGCCGACCGGATGGAACATCGGCGCCGCAGTCGTCCCGTCGCGCGCCGGGATCGATCGCACGCGGCCACCGAAACCGGATTGCAGCAGCGCGGCAAGCTCGTACGGCGTGCCCGGACCGCGATGGACGAACGCTTTGTAGGCACGGTCAGACGTATTGAGGTAGCCCTGTGCGACCAGGTAATTCACCAGCCGCTGCTGGTCCTCGTCAGTCAACGGCAGATCGAGTCGCCGCTGATCGATGGCCTTCACGAGCAGCTCGTTGGTGTGGCCGATCAAATCGGCTTTGACTTCGCGCAGGCGCACGCGTGTGTTGGACAGAGATCCGGCCGCCGTTCCCTCGTAGTAAAAGTACGAGCCATCGGCTTCGTTGAGGAAGATCTGCAGCGCGACGCCGAGCTCCTTGCAGTAGTTCAGCACACCGGTATGCGTGTAGGGGATGCGCCACGCGCCGACGTTGACGTGCTGACCCTCGTCAAACGTGCAGACTTGACGCTCGCCGCCGATCTCGGTGTGCTCGGTGCCACGACGGACCGTCCAGGCGAGGCCGCCCACCCGGTCGCGGGCTTCGAGGATGCGGAAGTCGTAACCGAGTTTGCTCAACTCGTAGCCGACGACGAGGCCGGACACGCCGGCGCCGAGGATGAGGACCTTCGCGTTCGGCCGGCCGGTGAGGACTGGGCGCACACCGGCCTGCCCGGCCATCAGCTCCCAGGACGTCATCGCGGTCATGACGAGCGAGGAACCGCCGACTGCGCCGAGGTGTCCAAGAAAGCGGCGCCGGGACCACACCGGATGTGCACGCATGCTAGTGGCGCTGGAGGATTATAGGAGCGATGTCCGTCGTGTGTGGACGAATACTGCTCGCGGCCGCATTCTATTCCGCCACACTCATGTCCTCTGCGTGTGCCATGCGCCAGTCTCGCGCGCAGGACGATTTCGGCATCCCAGCGTGCGGCGACGAGGCCCACAACGATTTCCTGTCCTCGGCAGCGTTGCAGTGCTGGTTCACGGCGTCACACGGACACTGGCGTACGCTCAACCATCAATCCCACCTCGAGGCGCTCGTCGTCGAAGTGGAAGCCCACGATCTTCGTGATGCGGTCGAGATCGCGCGCCGCGTCACTCAAGACGAGAAGGCGCGCGCATTTACCGAGATTCTTGTGTATGTGGCGCGGCCGACCGGCGACGAGCTGCACGTCCGGCGTGTTCGATGGACGCCGCGAACCGGCTTGGAGACGCTCGACTTTACGAGTCCCACCGGTAACGCGCCGTTAACCATCCGTTCCACCCCAGGTGCGCCGGTCGAACCTCATCCCAAGCCATAGCCGAAGGACGGCAGCCACGTTGCAAGACATGACGGGAGGAGGAATCGTATGCGCGCACGCTCTTTCGTTGCTGCGGTCGTCGTTGTGCTCGCTATGCTGCCATTGCTTTCGGCCGCGCAGCAGCGGCCGACGGATGGATCTATCTACCGTTGGAACAACGGACGCTGGGTGCAGGTCGAAGGCTTCGGCACGCGCATCGCCGTCGGTCCCGACGGATCCCCCTGGGTCGTCAATTCAGGGAACGAAATCTATCGATGGAACCGGAACGCTTTCGAGAAGCTGCCGGGTCGGGCGATCGACATCGGCGTCGGCGGCGACGGGACCGCCTGGATCATCGGCACCGACAACGGTATCTACAAGTGGAACGGGAGCGACTGGGATCGTCAGCAGGGGAACGCCGCGGCAATCAGCGTCGATCGCCAGGGCCAGCCGTGGGTCGTCAACACCTCGTCGGAGATCTATTCGTTCAACGGCAGCGGCGGATTCATTCCGCGCAGTGGCAAGGCACGCGACGTCGCTGCGGGCGATGAGATCTGGCTGATCGGTACGGACAATCAGATCTACCGCCGCACCGGAAATGAGTGGATGCCGATGGGCGGCAGCGGTGAGCGCATCGCCGCCGGGGCCAATGGAACGGCGTGGGTCGTCAACCAGCAAGGCACCATCTACCACTGGGAGAACGGCGAGTTCCGTCCGATTCCAGGCGGCCCCGCGATGGACATCGGCGCGAACGCCAACGGGCAGGTCTGGATGGTCGGGCAGGCGCAAGGCGCTAATCAGCGATTCCGGCGGCAGCCGCCGAACGATCGCTAGTTCTTGGTCCTTGGTCCTTGGTCCTTGGTCCTTGGTTCTTGGTTCTTGGTCCACCGGACGGACCAGGCACCAGGCACTAAGGACCAGGGACTGTCTAATCACCGAGGAGATGAGCGACCGGCTGCAGGGGCTCCACGTGATCGCAGATGACTTTGATGACCATCATCATCGGCACGGCGAGCAGGATGCCCCACACGCCCCAGACCCAGCTCCAGAACAGGAGTCCAGCGAACACC
>Ga0111538_10001072_pt1 | contig 38181 bp, 32 predicted proteins | sample SoiMethybrSBSTD1_FD_79669 | JGI IMG/M metagenome (GOLD analysis project Ga0111538, IMG submission 79669) | Bulk soil microbial communities from a Populus tree surrounding site in Tennessee, USA - Soil MetaG P. TD hybrid SBSTD1 (version 2)... | ecosystem: Environmental > Terrestrial > Soil >...
AATGCGATCGGGAGGCTCGGCTCCGGGATCGGGAACGGGATCGGGAACGGGATCGGGGTCGGGATCGGCATCGGGAACGGGATCGGGATCGGGATCGCCGGTGGGGGAGCGGCGGAGGGCGACGGTGGCGACGGCCGCGGAGAGCAGGAGGGCGCCGGCGGCGGCGAGCCGCGAGGTGGCGCTGACGCCGATGGCGGGGATGAACCAGAAGCCGGCGGAGGCGGCGCCGAGCAGGGCGCCGGCGGTGTTGGCGGCGTAGAGGACGCCGAGCCGGCGCGCGGCCGCGTCGATGTCTCCCTTGCGGCGAGTCACGTGGCGGCCGAGCAGGGGAAGGGTGGCTCCCATCGCGGTGGTCGGCACGATGAGGACGAGGGCGCTGAGCGCGAAGCGAACCAGCCCCAGGAGGAGCGGCTGGTCGGGCATTGCCTGCCAGAGGCCCGGGGCGACCTCCCGGTAGGCGGCGAGAAGAAGCGGAATGACGAGCGCCGTCACCCCGACCACGCCCTCGGCCATCGCGTAGCCGAGGAGCGGCCCGACCCGCCCGCCGCGCATCCGGTCGGCCAGCCGGCCGCCCAGCCAGGCACCGAGCGCGAGGCCCCCCATGAACGTCGCCAGCACCGTGGCGATGGCCAGGCTCGACGAGCCGAAAACGAACGCGAACTCACGGGCCCACACCACCTGCAAGATCAAGCTGGTGGCGCCGGAGACGGTGAAACACGTCACCAGGAGGGGCGACACCGGCCGAATGTACCCGCTTTTGCCGTGTAAGCCCTCGTCACTCGACGCGATTTCCTCGTCGGCGGCCCGTGGTACAAAGAGCAGACCCAGAGGACGGACGGACAACCGGGCAGCCGGCTCGCGAGTCAGTACGTCAACTGGGCCGGGGAAGGCCCGTGGACGACGACTCGGTGGATATCGCGGCAAGCAAGAAGCCATCTGCCCTGGCCGTGGTGCGCCCCGCGCGGCGCGCCGCCTCCGCCAGCGACCTGGCGGATGATGCAGTCCTGGTCGAGGCCTGCCGGCGCGGTGAGCGGCGCGCCATGGAGGCCCTCTACCACCGCTACAAGCGGCGCGTGTTCGGCCTGGTCACTCGCATCGTCGGGCCGGGCGAGTCGGAGGAAGTGGCCCAGGAGGTGTTCGTCCGCATCTTCCGCGGGCTCGGCCGGTTCCGCGGCGACTCCCAGCTGTCGACCTGGATCTACCGGCTGGCGGTCAACGCCGCGCTCAGCCACGTGACGCGCCGCCCGCGCCACGAGGGTGACGACGAGGCGCTGGCGAAGCTGCCGGCCCCCGAGGTGAGCGACAGCGACCCGTCCCTGTCGCAGCGGCTCGAGCGCGCGCTGGCCCACCTTCCGGCCGGCTACCGCGCGGTGCTGGTCCTGCACGACATCCACGGCATGAACCACGAGGAGGTGGCCGAGATCCTCGGCTGCCAGGTCGGGACCTCGAAGTCGCAGCTGCACAAGGCGCGCGCCCGCATGCGCGATCTGCTCGGACCGGCGCTCGCCGCCGAGCGCGCCGCAGAGCGCGGCGGAGAGCGCAAGTGATGCGCTGTCGCGACATCCACGAGCTGGTGACCGCGTACGTCGAGGGCGAGCTCGACGAGCGGCGGTCGAGCGCGCTGCGCGGCCACCTCCGGGTGTGCACCGTCTGCGCCGAGATGGTGGAGGACGAGGTGCGGGTGCGCGAGCTGGCCGGCGCGCTCGAGCCGCTCGATCCGCCGGCGGAGCTGTGGTCGGCGATCGACGCCCGCCTGGCCGACGCCGAGATCGCCGACGCGCGCCGTTCGCGGGTCTGGCTGTGGTGGCAGCGAGCGCTCGACGGCGCGCGGCGCTATCGGATTCCGCTCGGGGTGGCCGGCGCGGCGGCAGCGGCGGCGCTGGCGCTGCTCGTCGCCCGCGGCGGCGACGAGCGGCCGGCCGGCGAGTCGCGGGTGGCCGAGCTGGCGACGGCGGTGAAGTCGTCGGCGCCCGGCGACGACCCGTGCGGCGCGGTGGCCACCCACGACGAGCAGACCCTCTGCCAGATGCACCAGGAGGATCGCCGCTACCTCGACGCCATCGCCGAACTGACCCAGCTGGTCGCCGAGGAGCGGACCGCCTGGTCGGCGGCCGACGCCTCGCGCTTCGACGCCGCGCTGGCCGAGCTCGACCGCGCCGCGGGCGACGAGCTCAAGCGGCTGGCGGTGGCGGCGGCTGCCGCGCCGTCGAGCCGGGATCCGCTCTACTCGATCTACCAGCAGAAGATCGATCTCCTGAGCCGCGCCGCGGTGGGAGGCGCGCCGTGAGGGTCATCCCCCTGGCCGCGATCCTCCTGTCGGCGCTCGCCGGCACCGCCGCCGCCGAGCCGGTGGTGGAGCGCGACGTGGTCGAGCTGTCGCCGGTCAAGGGCGAGCACATCGCCAAGCTCGCCATCGACAACCGGCTCGGCGACGTGCGCATCGAGGGGCACGACCGCGAGTCGATCAGCATCATCGCGGTCAAGCGGGCGCCCGATCACGAGACGCTCGAGCGGCTCAAGGTCTCGCTGGTCCCCGACCCGAGCGGGCCGGTCTCCATCTCGACCGCGCTCCTGGCCGGTCAGGAAGCCCGGCCGATCCCGGCCGGCTCGGTCCGCATCGATCTCATCATCATGGCGCCGCGCTCGGCGCTGATCGACGCCAAGGTGTGGAAGGGCCGCATCGCGATCAAGGGGGTCGACGCCGGCGCCGAGCTCACCGCGGTCGACGGCGACATCGACGTCGAGCAGGTCTCCGGCTCCGTGTCGACCGAGAGCAACCACGGCAGCCACAGCTTCGCCCAGGTGTTCGGCGCCATCGACGCCCACGCCACCGAGGGAGACCTCGATCTCGACGTGGTGCGCGGCGAGCGGCTCGCCGCGGTGGTCCACCAGGGGCACGTGATCGGGCGCAAGGTGCGCGTGCGCGACATCTCCATCCGGGTCACCCGCGGCGACATCGACCTGTCGGGCGAGGCGATGGCCGGCGGCCACTACTCGATCGCCTCCTACTGGGGCAACGTCCAGGTGCGGCTCGGCAAGAAGGTCCCGATGCACATCCGCGCCCAGGCGCGCGCCGGACTGGTCACTCTGCCGGGCCGCTTCCGCCGGCAGAACCTGGACGGCGGCGTGGTCACGGGCGACGCCGGCGCCGGCCGCTCGCCGGCCGACCTCGACCTCCGCACCCGCGTCGGCATCATCACCGTCTCGGAGTTCTAGCCGACCTCGACCGGGTGCGCGTCGTCACGCTGTGGCGCGCAATCGGCCGGATGGGCCGCCGGCGACTCGACTGGACGGCAAGCAGGCTGGCCACTGGGCACGGAAGTCCTCTCGCGCAGGTGCAGGCTGGAACCAGCCTTGCTCTGCGTCCCCGGCATGCGGATCGGTCATTCCTGGCTCGCGCTCCTCCTCGCAGTGTCTTCTGCCTGCGCGGTCGATGGTGAGACCGACGACCCGGTCGGCGGCAAGGCCGACTCACCCGACTCGGAAGACAACCCGGCGGTTCCCTCGGGCGTCCCGGCCGACTATCCGATCGTCCTGGTCCACGGCTTCAACGCCAGCCCGGAGCGGAACGGGTTCGGCCCCGAGGTGGTGGCCGCGCTGTGCGGCGACGGCCACGCGGTCTTCGCCCCCGCGCTGCCGCCGTTCGCCTCGGTCGAGACCCGCAGCCAGGCGCTGGCCGAAGCGGTCGACGCGGCGCTGGCCGGCGCGGCGGACGACTGCGGCGTGACGCCGGACGCGCCGCCGGCGAAGGTCAACCTCATCGCCCACTCGATGGGCGGCCTCGATGCCCGCTTCCTGGTCGCCAGCCTCGGCTACGGCGACCGGGTGGCGACCGTCACCACCATCTCGACACCGCACCGCGGCTCGGCGATGGCCGACATGTCGCTCGGCCTGCTCGGGGCGATCGACGACGACGCGCTGCGCGACTTCGCCGCCTACCTGGCGCGCCCGCTCGGCAGCGACCCGGGCGAGCTCGACCCCGACATGCGCGCCGCCTTCACCGCGCTCGCCGAGGCGACCGCCTTCGACTTCAACCTGGCCAACCCGGACGACGACCGCGTCGACTACGAGTCGTGGGCCGGTCTCTCGAACGTGGCCGGCGTGGCCAACCCGCAGGACCTGCCGGCCTGCGAGTTCAAGATGAGCCTGTTCCCCGCCTCGCTCGCGCGCCACAAGATGCACATCCTGCTCAAGGCCATCGCCTTCGTCGTCGCCCACCGCCTCGACCTGCGCCCCAACGACGGCCTGGTCCAGGTCGAGAGCGCCAAGTGGGGCACCTTCCGCGGCTGCCTGCCGGCCGATCACATGGACGAGGTGGGCGCCGCCGACGTCAGCCTCACGCCGTTCGACTACATCCGGTTCCTGCGCAACCGCGCCTTCGAGCTGGCCGACCGGGGCTTCTGATCGAGCTCAGGGAGCCGGTGGTGGTGTCACGCCGGTTCGCTCGGCGGCGAGGTCGAGCGCAAAGGCGGCGGCCGCCGCGAGATCCCCGCCGAACGGGGCCAGCTCGCGCTCGAGCCAGGCGGCGAGCGCGGGCGCCGCGATCTGCACCAGCTCCGGGTCGCCCACACGGCCGAGCGGCAGGGGACCGCCGTCGGCCGACGCGGCCAGTCCGAGATCCATCAGCGCGAGCTGCAGGTGGGCCTCGAGGCCGCGGTGCGGGGCCGCGGCCGGCAGGAGCGCGCTCGCGTGCAGGCAGACGAAGACGCACAGCGGAGCGGCGCGGGTGTCGCCGAGCATCATGGCCAGCTGGGCCCACGCGTCGGCGGCGGCCAGGCCGCTCGCGCCGCCGCGCAGCGCCTCGTGCGCCGGCCGCACCACCTCGGCCCAGCCGGGCGACGGCCGCCACCGCTCGCGGTAGAGCTCGGCCACCAGCGGCTCGCCCTCGCTCACCTCTCCATTCTACGCCGGATCGCCGCCGGCTCCTTCAGAACTGGACGAGGAGGACGAGGCGGCCGCGGTGGTAGCGCTCCTTCTGCCACTCGTCGTCGTCGCCGGCGCCGGGTGAGGTCATCGCGGCGGTGACGCCGGCGTCGGCGGCGACCGAGGCCTCGCTGCGGCGGGCTCCGGCGCGCAGGTCGAGGGCGACGGCGAAGCGGCGGCCGCGCAACATGATGCCGCCGCCCAGCTCGCCGTAGCCGAGGCGCGAATCGCTGCCGTCGGCGCGCTCGAGGCGTCCGCCGCCGCCGCCGACCGCGACGTACGGGTTGAGCCGCCGGTGGGTCAGGAAGAACTTCTCGAGCGCGACGCCGCCGGTGCGCGCGCTGCCGCCGTCGTCGTCGAACTCCGCGCGCGCGAGCTCGAGCTCGACGGCGAAGCCGTGGCCGAGCGCGACACGCCCGAGGATCGAGTGCTGGTGGCCTTCGCCGGCCTCGTCGACGTCGATGTGACCCCCGGCGATGCCGACCGCGAAGCGCCGCGGCCGATCGGGACCGCAGGTGCCCCGCCAGCACATGGCGTCCTCGGCGGGCGGTGGCGGCGCTGCCTCCGGGGCGGCCGGCTCGGCGCCTGGCTGCGCGCGGGCGACGGCAGGGAACGAGACGGCGGCGACGAGAGCGGACAGAACGGCGGCGCGCATGGTGGGGCTCCTCGGACGGCAGCCACATGATAGGAGGCGGCCGGCGCAGCGATTGTGAAGAAGTGTGTCGCTCGCCTGAAGAAGCGCCGGGTGGTGGGACTGGTCCCACTAGGCGTCGAGGATGCCCTCGATCGGCCCGCGTCCCTCGCGCAGCACCACCACCTCGTCGTCGGTGACCTCGAGCACGGTGGATGGCTCGGCGCTGGTGGGACCGCCGTCGACCACGATGTCGACGAATCGGCCGAAGTGATCGAGCACGTCGTCGGGATCCGACAGCGCGACCTGGTCGGCGCCCGGTGGGATGGCGCTCGACGTGAGGAGCGGGCGGCCGAGGCCGCGCACCAGCGCGAGCGTGATGGGATGCTCGGGGATGCGGATGCCGACCTGGCGCCGCTTCTTGAGCAGCACGGTGCGCGGGACCTCGCGCGAGGCGGGCAGGACCAGCGTGTAGGGTCCGGGGAACAGCCGGCGCGCCAGGCGGAAGGCGGCCTGCGAGAAGTGGGCGTAGATGGCGGCCGACGACAGGTCGGGGCAGATGAGGGCGAGCCGCTGGTCCTCGTTCATCTGCTTGGCCCGGTAGATCCGCTCGGCGCCGCGCCGCGACTCGATGGCGCAGCCGAGCGCGTACACGGTGTCGGTCGGGTAGGCGGCCACGCCGCCCTCGTGCAGGACCTCGACCACGCGGGCGATCTTGCGCGCGGAGGGGTTGGCGTGCGGCTCGATGTCGAGCCGCAATGGGACGGGCGCGGCCATGACTACGGGCTCTCGAAGCCGCGCGCGACCACGTACTGCTCGATCGACGCCTGCCGGCTGCCCTTGGGCTTCTCGATCTTGACGGCGGCGAACGCCGCGCGGCAGCGCGCGACCAGCTTCTGGAAGTCGGGCCCCTGGAACAGCTTGCCGACGAACGATCCGCCGTGGACCAGGTTCTCGCACGCGATGTCGAGGGCGCGCTCGAACAGCGCCTCCGAGCGCGCCTGATCGACGTGGCGGATGCCGGTCGTGTCCGGAGCCATGTCGGACAGGACCAGGTCGAAGCCGTCGAGCTCGCCGCACAGCTCGGCACGCGTGACGGTGAAGACGTCGCCGACCAGGACGCGCAGGTTCGGCAGCGCGAGGTCGATCGGGTGGCGGTCGATGCCGACCATGTGGCCGCCGGCGCCGATCCGCTTCGCGGCGTACTGCAGCCACGAGCCGGGCGCGCACCCCAGGTCGAGGACGTTCATCCCGGGTCGAAACAGGGGCTGCTTGCGGTCGATCTCTTCGAGCTTGAACACCGCGCGCGCGACGAACCCCTCCTTCTGCGCCTTCTGGTGGAAGTGATCCTTCCGGAAGCGCCGATCGGAGAGTTTCGACATATCCCGGGCGCCGCTGGCGCCCCGCGGCCGCTAGCGACCGGCGGCGGCCTTCTTGGACGCCTTGAGCGGGTTCTTCGACCGGGTCTCGGCCTCGCCGCCCTTGCCGATCTGCTTGTAGACGGCGCGGGTCGCGGCCTTCTTGACCGTCACCAGGCCACCGGTCGGGCCCGGCACCGAGCCGCGCACCAGGATGCAGAAGTCCTCGTCCATGATCTGGAAGAGCTGCAGGTTCTGCACGGTGACCCGCTCGTTGCCCATCTGGCCGCCCATCCGCTTGCCCTTGTGGACGCGGCCGGGGGTCAGGCGGCAGCCGATCGAACCGCCGTGGCGGAAGAACTCGTGGACGCCGTGGCTGCCCTTGGTGCCGGACATGTGGTGGCGCTTCATCACGCCCTGGTAGCCCTTGCCCTTGCTGGTCGCCGTCACGTCGATCGGGATGTTGACCGCGAAGACGTCGCTCGGCTTGAGCGCCTGGCCGACCTCGTACCCGGCGACCGCCTTCTCCGGCAGCCGGATCTCGCGGACGAACTTCTGCGGCTTGACCCCGGCCTTCTTGAAGAAGCCGTTGAGCGGCCGGTTGGTGAGGCGCGCCGGGCGCTCCTCGAAGCCGATCTGCAGCGCCGAGTAGCCGTCCTTGTCGGCGGTCCGCTTGCCGACCACCACGCACGGACCGGTCTGGATGACGGTGACCGGCACGCGCTCGCCGTCCGGCGCGAACACCTGGGTCATACCGAGCTTCCTGCCGAGGAGGCCGACGTGCTCTGCCATGGCTCTGACTCCCAACTCCAGCGAGATCAAATGGTTACTAAGCGGTCTGCAAACGGAAGCGGATGTATACCCGCGGTATCACGGAGCTGTCAAGGAGAACAGGGCGCACGCGTTGGCGGTGGTCCTCGCCGCCAGCTCTTCGACCGGAAGACCGGCCTCGCCGGCGATGACCGCCGCGGTGTGGACCAGGAAGGCCGGCTCGTTGCGCTTGCCCCGCATGGGCACCGGCGCGAGGAACGGGCAGTCGGTCTCGATGAGGATGCGGTCGAGCGGAACCTCCTTCACCGCGGCTCGGATGGGTCCTGCCGTCTTGAAGGTGGCGATCCCGCTGAACGACACGTAGAGGCCGAGCCCGGCGTAGCGCCGCGCGTCCTCGGGCGTCCCGGTGAAGCAGTGGATGACGCCGCCCAGGCCCCGCCCGACGCCGGCCGCCTCCAGCATGTCGGCTGCCTCGCCGTGCGCGTCGCGCACGTGGCAGACCACCGGCTTGCCGAGCCCGCGCGCGATCTCGATGTGGCGGGCGAAGGCCGCGCGCTGCTCCTCGTGCGGCGAGTGATCATAATAGTAGTCGAGGCCGGTCTCGCCGACCGCCACGACCTTCGGGTGGCGGGCCAGGCGCTCGATCTCGCCCCACCAGTGGGGTTCGATGCGGGCGGCGTCGTGCGGGTGGACACCGACCGTGGCGTGGAGGTCGCGATCGCGCTCGGCCAGCCGGATCGGCCGCTCGAGATCGGCGAGATCGCGCGGGGCGGCCACCACCACCATGGCGCCGACCCCGGCCGCGCGCGCGCGTGCCAGGACCTCCTCGCGATCGGCGTCGAAGTCGCTGCCGTCGACGTGGCAGTGGGAGTCGAGGAAGGGGAAGGAGGTCATGGTGGGGGCTCCCGGAGCGCGCGCAGGACCGGATCGATCTCGTCGCGCAGGCGCGGGCGAGCGGCGGCCGCGCGCTCGAGCGCGGCGATCGCCCAGTCGCCGCCGACCTTGCCGACCAGCTCGAGGGCCAGCGTGCGCCGGCGGGTGCGCCGGCCCGACAGGCTCGCCTCGAGCGCGGCGCGCGCACGGTCGCCGGCCGGGTGCCCGGCGGCGCAGGCGAGCAGGCCGGCGGCGGCGCGCAGGCGGTGCTCGACGTCGGGCGCCCGCTCGATCAGATCCGCCAGGCGGTCGGCCGCGCCCAGCCCCTCGAGCGCCTCGATGGCGTCCCAGCTGAGCTCGCGATCGGCGGCGGCGCGGACCAGGGTGTCGACCGCGCGCTCGTCGCCGAGCCCGGCCAGGGCATACGCGACGTCGAAGCGGGTGCGCGGCGCCCGATGATCCAGCCGCGCCGCCAGCGGCTCGACGGCGGACTCGTCGCCGATCGCGCCGAGCGCGAGCGCCGCGGCGCCGACCACCTCCGGATCGCCGTCGGCCAGCGCGGCGGTGAGCGGGGCCAGCGCGCGCGCCGGATCGATCTCGCACAGCGAGGTGGCGGCCTGGAAGCGCAGGTCGGGCGGACCCTCGGCCAGCGCGCGGCACAGGGGCGCGAAGGCGGCGGCCGCGCGCATGCGCCCGAGCGCGACCGCGGCGCACTGGCGCACCGAGGGAGCCCCGTCGTCGAGGCGCAGGACGAGCGGTTCGACCGCGCGCGCGTCGCCGAGGTCGCCGAGTGAGAGGATGGCGGAAGCGCGCACGTCGGGATCGCCGTCGTCCACCGCGCGGATGAGCGCGCCGGCGGCCTCGGCGGCTCGCTCCGGCTCCACGTCGCCGAGCGCGACGGCGGCGGCCGCGCGCACCCGCGGCTTGTCGCTCGCCAGATCGCGCAGCGCCGCGTCGGTGGTGATGGTGGTCTGCGGGAAGAGCGCCATCACGGGGCCGGCCGGTAGCGATCGAGCCGCTCGACCTCGATGACCCGGTCGGGCGTCACCTGCGCCAGGATCCGCTCGAGAAGATCGGCCTGCGCCTCGATCCGGTAGGGCGCGCGGGCTCCGCGTCCGGGCAGGAGCAGGCTCCGGTCGGGCGCGCCGCCGTCGACGAAGGCGGTGCCGCTTTCGCGCGACACCACCACGCGCGTGACGTCACCCCACGGCAGGCGGAAGCGCCGGTCGCCGCGGTTGTGGACCTCGAGCGCCTCGCCGTCGACCACGACCTCGGTGCGCCAGGCGGGCGAGACGAAGTAGAGCAGGCCGAGGATCACCGCGACCAGACCGAGGAGCGCCCAGCTCCAGCGGCCGTCGATCACGCCGCTGACCGACAGTCCGGCGCCGAACACACAGGCGGCCGCCGCCACCGCCGGCTGGCGGGGTCTGAAGCGGAAGCGGCGCGTCTCGCCCTCGACCACAGGGGGAGTATGGCACCGGGCGCGCAGGACGGAAGTCACTCACGCCGCGGTATCGCGGTGGCCGAGGGCGAAGAGCTGCAGCTGCCTACCAGCCGCCGCCGCCGCCGCCGCCGCCGCCGGTGCCGCCGCCGGTGCCGCCGCCGGAGCCGTCGTCGCCGCCACCGGTGCCGCCGCCGTCGCCGGTGCACATGCCGTTCGGCATCTGGATGACCCAGGTGTGCGCGTGGCCGTCGGTGGTCTGCAGCGAGACCTGCTCGCCCGCGAAGACGCGGTCGAGGTCCCCGCCGGTGATGGTGACCACGTGGGTGTGCGTCCCCTCGGCGGTGTAGCTCGTCTCGACGCCCGCCGCCGCCTGGTCGCACTCGATGAAGAACCAGTGGCTGTGCCCGGAATCATCCATGTTGGTGACCCGGAACTGGGTGAGATCGACCGCGGCGTCCGCGCCGCCACCACCCGTGCCACCGCCACCGCCTCCGCCGCCGCCCGGCTCCGGCGTATCGCCTCCCACCGTGCAGGCCTGCAGCTTGAGAATGATCGGTCCCAGCGCGAGCCCGGCCGACAGCCGCTTCACGAAATCGCGTCGTCTCACGTTCGACCCCCTTGCATCGGCGCGCGCCGCCCTGGCGCGTCAACGTTCCCCATCGCAAGGGCCGTTCCAGTCGTCCGGAGTCTCGATGGCGGAGCCGCTCGAGCGATCGATCATAGAAGTCCGGCGCTTTTCGAGGGTGGGGTGCAGGGTCCGTACACTGCTCGATCCCGCAGGCAGCGCGGGGGAGGTTCCCCCCGGTGCAGTGAATTGTCGGCAGTGTCGGTCCGTGCGCGAACGGGTGGGAAGAACGCGTATCGAAGGTGTACGGCCGTGGAACATCCGTTGCAGCGCGCCTCCTGGTCGAGTGATCGAGCGAGGAGGAGCCATGCGTCCCGACACCAGTCATTGCGGCCGAGTCGTCACCAGCGCCGCCCTCGTCATCCTGCTGTCGAGCAGTTGCTACGAGTCGCTGCCGCCGGTGGACGAGGGCGATGGCGAGTGCGCCATCGACAACGACGGGGAGCACGAGCCCGGCTACCCGTACGACCTCGAGCTGTTCCAGACCGAGGTGCTGCCGGTCCTCACCGCAACCTGTGCTGCCAGTGGGTGCCATGCAGCACCCGAAGGCACCAGCGGCTTCACCGTGTGGACCGCGGCGGCGCCCGGCAACTGCGAGTACGCCGACACCTTCGAGTCCTTCACCAGCTTCGTGGACCTGGCCAGCCCGCACAACAGCCGGGTCTACGGCGCGTTCTCCGGCGTCCTGGTGAGCCACCCGCTGACGCTGCCGGAGGGCGACTCGCGCCGTACCGCGCTCGAGAACTTCATCGACGACGCCTCGGCGCGCTACCTGGCCGACGGCGGCAACGGCACCACCGCGCCGCCCGGCGCGAGCCCGTTCGACTACCGCACCTTCCAGGACGTCATCCAGCCGGCCATGGACCGCGCCGAGGGCAAGGGCTGCGCCTCGGTCGGCTGCCACGCCGACGCCGCCGGCGGCATGACGCTGACCCCGTCGCCGGCGCCCGACAGCCCGGAGATGGAGGCCAACTTCATCGCCATCACGTCGCGCACCAGCCTGGAGCGCCCGTCGTCGTCGATGGTGTTCCTGCGCGCCACCACCCGGCACGGCGGCGGCCTGTCGGCGCTGATGGACGAGGCGGGCAAGGACGCGCTGCTCGCCTGGATCGAGGCGGCGGCCGCCAACTCCGGCGGACAGAACGTCGCCTGCGTCGATCCCAACCGCTTCGACGTCGGCGTCTTCCGCGACGAGATCCTCCCCATCCTGCGCGGTGACATCAACCTCAACGACACCGGCAGCGGCCAGACCTCCACCGGCTGCACCCGCGGGCCCTGCCACGGCGACGCCAACCGGCCGCCCGGCTCGCTCATCCTGCTCGACAGCGCCGCGCCGGAGGAGAACCTGCGCAACTTCGCCTGCTTCGTCGACGCGCTCAGCCCGTCGAGCTCGCAGGCGCTCCTGTGCCCGCAGAACGACCCGCGCTGCCGCCGCTACCCGCACCCGGGCGACCGCGTGCTCGACGGCATCGACGACCTCAACTACCAGCGCCTGCTGTCGTACCTGTTCGGCACCCGCTCCGACGCGGTGCCGCTCGACTACGCCTTCTTCGTCCGGCGCATCAACCCCATCTTCGACGACCAGAACGCAGTCCAGGGCGGAGCCCAGGGCCGCACCTGCGCCGAGACGACCTCCTGCCACGGCATCACCGTGGCCGGCCAGGCGCCGCCCAACGGCTCCAACCTGGGTCTGTTCTCCAACGCGAGCGACTCGGGCCGGCTGGGCGCCAACTTCGTCGAGGCGGCCAACTTCGTCAACTACGTCCGGCCGGAGGAGAGCTCGCTGTTCCTCTATCCGACCAACGAGATCGCCAACACCGCCGACCATCCGACCGCCACCGGGCTGCCCCATCCGGGCGGCGAGGACTTCGCGGTCGACTCGCGCTTCGCCCGCGACATCCTCACCTGGGCGAACGGCCTCAGGCCCGACGCCGACGGCTTCGTGCGCAGCTGGCTGGTCGCCGGCGACTTCCGCATCGACACCATCACCGACGCCACGCCGATCGCCGAGGCGACCGCCAACCCGACCATCTTCGACCTGTCGGGCGGCCGCGGCCTGGGCGGCGAGTGGGACGGCCTGTTCTCCGACGCGGCCGAGGTCGACATCGCCGGCGCCATGCCCGACTCGGGCGGCCAGTCGAGGGCGGTCTTCGCGGTCGCCTACCTCATCAACACCACCGACCGCAGCATCCGGGCCGAGCTCAGGGTGAACTCGCCCAACGCGACGCGCGTCTACGCAGGCGCCCTGGTGGCCGGCGGCGACGGCGGAACCGTCTCGGCGCTGGTCGACCTGCCCTCCTACCGGGTGAGCCACACGGCGACCCGCGTCCTCATCAAGTTGCTCGAACGGCCTGGCGACGGCGGGCTGCGCATGACCGCGCGGCTCAGCGACGAGGCGGGGAATCCGTTCCGCGCCGAGGGCGGCGAAATCGTGGTCAAGCTCGGTCCGAAGGGAGGCATCTGATGTCCGCCATCGCTCGCATCCTGCTCTCGCTCTGCTTCCTCCTCCCGGCCGCCGGCTGCACGGTCGATCTCGTCCCGGGCGACGGCGACGATGACGCCGACGACCCCGACGACGACCTGCCGCCCGACCCGCCGCCGCTGCCGACCGTGGCCATCTACCGGCGCGGCTCGCTCGCCCCGCTGTTCGCCCTGACCCCGGTGGCGGAGCAGAACCGCATCGAGGGCTTCGGGGTCAACATGAGCGACTCCGACTTCGTGACCGCCAGCGCCAACTACGTCTCGGTGGCCCAGAAGCTCGACGAGATCGCCAACCAGATCGCCACCGAGCGCGGCACCGCGGTCGTCCCGATCGTGGCGACCGCCGACCGGCTGCGCGCCGAGCGCATGCCCTTCCGCGGCAACCCGTCCGACGTCGAGATCCTGCGGGTCGGCGGCGAGCGGAAGATCTTCGTGCCGCTCGGCGGCGACATGTCCGTGCCGGGCAACGAGGTCGCCATCGTCCGGCCGGACGCCGGCACCGTCACCCGCATCAAGGTCGGCGTCCGCCCCGAGCGGGTGGCCAGCCACCCGGACGGGCTGGTCTTCGTGTGCAACCACCTGTCCAACTACATCTCGATCATCGATGCCCGCTCCGATCGGCTGCTGACCAAGGAGGACGGCACGCCGGTCGAGGTGGCGACCGACTACAACTGCGCCGACCTGGTCCTGGTGCGCGACGATGGCGGCAGCATCGACAAGCAGGTGCTGTACGTCGCCAACCCCTGGCGCGGCTCGGTGCTCGAGTACGGGCTCACCATCGTGCGCGACAGCACCAGCGGGCGGCCGATCGACGTCATCACCGACGGCGCGGCCGACGATCCCGACGGCAACCCCGGGCATCACCCGGCGGCCGAGATCCACGGGGTCGGCTCCAACCCGCAACGCCTGCGCCTGAGCGAGGACCAGAGCTACCTCTACGCCGCCAACGGCCGCGGCGGCGAGGTGGCCCGCATCTCGCTGCGCGATCGCCAGGTCAGCCGGCGGACCGTCATCGGGGCGCCCTCGATGGACGTCATCCAGCTGGGTCCCTCGGTCTTCGTGCCGACCACGACCCCGGACCGCGGACTCCTGTCCGACGACGATCCCCTGCCGTCGCGCGCCCAGTCGGCGCCGGTGCGGGTCACCGGGCTCGACGGCAGCGAGGCCCTCGCCCATCCCGGGGCGATGCAGGACAAGACCCGGGCATACAACTTCGAGGACATCAGGAACGGCATCACCCAGCTCGACTTCACGCTGGGAGTCAACGAGGTCTACTACACCGACGACATCTCGCCCGAGGCGGCCTACCGGAACGAGCAGAAGGTGTTGACCGGCGCGCTGCCGATCGCCCTCGAGCGCAACGCCGCCGGCAACCGCATCTTCGCCGCCATGTCCGGCTCCGACCGGGTGCAGGAGCTCGAGGTGGTCGCCGGCACGTTCCGCCTGCGCGAGGTCGCCGGCGGCAACTTCGCCACCGCCCAGCGGCCCTACGCGATCGCCATCGACGAGGCGGCCGACGAGCTGTGGGTGGCGTCCTGGGGCGGTGAGGTGCTCCAGTCGTTCGACCTGGGGAACCGCCAGCGCAAGGACACGCTCGATCTCGGCTATGCCAACCCGGGCACCGCGGAATACCCGGCGACCAACATCGAGCGCGGCGAGTTCTTCTTCTACAACGCCAACTGGTCGAACAACGGCCGCAAGGCGTGCGCCAGCTGCCACACCGACGAGCTCATCACCGACGGGTTCGGCTACTCGAACGGCGCCACCGCGCCGACCGCCTACCACCAGGTGCGGCCCAACTGGAATCTGATGACGACCGACAACTACTTCTGGAACGGGTCGTTCAACAACGGCAGCTACGCGTCGCTCGCCTTCAGCGCCCAGACGCGGACCAACTGCGAGCTGATCGTGTTCGGCCTGATCGAGGGGCCGGCGTCCGACCCGGATACCCGGATCGGCGACCCGGCGAACCGGGTGACCTCGGGCAACGCGGCTGGCTGCCGGCCGGAGCCGGTGTCGGCCGACACCCGGCTGCCCGCCAACTTCGACTCCATCGCGGCGATCATCAACAACGAGAAGTTGATCGCGGCGGACGTCATCCAGTCGGAGACCGGCTTCAGCAGGGAGGAGGTCTCGCGCTTCACCGACTTCTACTCGGTGGCCGAGCTGCGCCTGCCGCCCGATCCGCTGACCTACCTGGCGGCGGCCGGCGAGCTGGGCAGCGACTCGACCGCCCAGATCGAGCGGGGCCAGGCGGTCTTCGCCGAGGCGGGATGCGACAACTGTCATGACCCTGGCAACACGAGGCATCCCTTCACCGACGGCATCGAGCACGGCTCGGGCGCCGACTGGCCGCAGCGGTTCGCCAACCGCTACGCGCAGGACGCGCGGATCGTCCTGCCGGACCGGATGCTGAACTCGCTCGACCCCTCGCAGTCGGACAGCGAGATCAACATCCACACCACGCTCGACGCCTTCGCGCCCCTCTGCTTCGACGCCGAGGACTGCCTGGCGTTCGAGGACCCGCTGGCCGTCGTCGGCAACCCGACGGAGGAGGCGATCCGGCTCGAGCTCATCGACCGATTCAACCTGTCCGACCCGGAGCGCGGCTTCGTGCCGGGCAACGTCTCGGGTCAACCGAAGATCAACACGCCCTCACTGCGCGGCGTCTGGTGGGCGACCAACTACCTGCACCACGGCCTGGCCCGCTCGGTCTACGAGGCCATCCTGGCACCCGGACATCCCGCCCTGCGGGAAGGTGAGCACGGCTACGCCGTGAACGCCCTGGGTGAGATCGATGTCCACGGATCGACGTCCGAGCTCTCGGCCGAAGACGTGGAAGCGCTGATCCTCTATCTGGAAACCATCGAGTGAGGTACCGGGGGGGAGACCCCCGCTTGATCTGAGGGTGTCCGTACGCAGTGCACCGCGCAAGGTGTGGACACCCCGGTCACACCGAGCTCACAAATAGGGGCTCGAGGACGCGCATGTAGGCGGTGTCACGCCGCATGGGACATCGGGGGCCACCCTGGAATGCGTCGTGCACTGGGAACTCCGAAACCGGGGGAGGAGCTGACGGGTGAGCCTGAGCGAAGACCGACTTGCGACGACCGTGGAAGAACCATGGGAGGAACCCACCGCGGTGGTCGGCCAGGGTGAAGAGCTCGAGTACGTGTTCCAGCGGTTTGCCTGCCGCGTGATCGCCGGCGCTTCGGCCGGCCAGTGGCGTGTCGCGGACGGACCCGAGATCACGATCGGTAGTGCGCCGGGCAACGACCTCGAGATCGGCGACCCGACCATCTCGCGCCATCACTGTGCCGTGCGGGTGTCCGAGGGCGGGTTCGAGGTCCGGGACCTGGGCAGCAAGAACGGTACGTTCGTCGGCGACGTGCGGGTCGGCTCTGCCTTCCTGTCGCACGGCGCCGTGCTGCGCGTCGGTCAGTCGCGGGTCCGCTTCGAGATCCTCGACGAGCTGATCCGCGAGCCGATCGCTCCGTCGCAGCGGTTCGCCGGCATGATCGGCGCCAGCCCCGCCATGCGCCGCCTGTTCTCGCTCCTGCCGCGCATCGCCGGCGGCGACACCACCATCCTCATCGAGGGCCCGACCGGAACCGGCAAGGGGCTGCTCGCCGAGTCGATCCACCAGATCAGCCCGCGGGCGTCCGGCCCGTTCGTGGTGGTCGACTGCGGCGCGCTGGCCCCCTCGCTGGTCGAGAGCGAGCTGTTCGGCCACGAGCGCGGCTCGTTCACCGGCGCGGTGGAGCGACGCACCGGGGCCTTCCAGGCGGCCCACGGCGGCACCATCTTCATCGACGAGATCGGCGAGCTCGACGCCGAGGCGCAGCCGAAGCTCCTCCGCGTGCTCGAGAAGCGCGTGGTCTGCCCGGTCGGGTCGACCCAGGGGATCCCGCTCGACGTGCGCGTCATCGCCGCGACCAACCGCGACCTCAGGACCGAGGTCAACGCCGGCCGCTTCCGGGCCGACCTCTTCTACCGGCTGAACGTGCTGCGCGTGCGCATGCCCGCCCTGTCCGAGCGGGCGGAGGACATCCCGCTGCTCGCCACCCACTTCTTCCGCGAGCTGTCGGGCAACGGCGACGCCTCGCCGCCGCCCGCGCTGCTCGCCCGCTGGAGCAGCCAGCCGTGGGGCGGCAACGTCCGCGAGCTGCGCAGCGCCGTCGAGCGCGCCGTGCTGATGGGGGAGGGGCCCATCCCGGAGCTGGCCGAGGGCAGCCTGACCGGCCAGGAAGGCTCCTACCGGCGCGAGAAGTCGCTCGCGCTGGCGGCGTGGGAGAGCCGCTTCGTCGCCGAGCTCATCCAGCGGCACGACGGCAACATCTCGCGCGCCGCCCGGGCCGTGAAGATGGACCGCAACCACCTGCGCGCGCTGCTCCAGCGCTACCGCACCGCCTACCGCACCTCCTCGTAGCGGTCGCTCAGCCGGAGACGCGGAAGGCCTGGGTCACCATCTTGTGGATGGCGAACCGGGCCTCGAGCGGGATGGCCTCGAACAGGACGCCGAAGCCGCGCCGCAAGACGATGGGCTTGTCGTTGTCGCGCGGGACCTCACAGTCGTCGGTGCGCCGCCAGAGGATCCAGCCGACCGCCTCGACCGGGCCGACGTCGTCGAGCGAGAAGCGCATCGCCACGCGTGAGAGCAGGGGCAGCGGCTCGCCGTAGATGAAGGCGCCGTTGGTCGACAGGTCGCGCAGAGCGCCGATGATCTGCTCGCCGCGGTGCTCGTTCGAGGCGTTGACCCGCTCGTAGATCTTCTCCACGTTGGCGTGCAAGGTCAGGGGGGCCTGGCCGATCGACTCGACCACGATCGGGATGTCGACCAGGATGCGCAGCGCGCGGCGTTGCTCGTTCTTCATCGCTCTCTACCGGATCCGGGTACCCGGCGGCAGGTCGCGATCCACGGCCGACAGCCCGAGGACCGCGTCGGCGCCGGCGGCCAGGATCATCCCCTGCGAGGTCACACCCCGGATCGTAGCGGGTTTGAGATTGGCGAGGAAGATCACGGAGCGCCCGATGAGCTCCTCGGGGCGGAACGCCTCGGCGATGCCGGCGACCACCTGGCGCGGCGTGCCGTCGCCGACGTCCACCGTCAGCACGAGGAGCTTCTTCGCCTTGGGCACCGGCTCGGCGGACAGCACCCGGGCGACCCGCAGGTCCATCCGGCCGAACTCCTCGAAGGTGACCTCGACGCCGTCGGAGGTCTTCTCGGCGGCGGGCGACGGCTTCGCGGCGGCAGGCGGCTCGCCGGCCCTGGCGTCGGTCGGGATCCAGCGCTCGAGCAGCGCCGCCTGGCGCGCCTCGTCGATGCGCGGGAAGAGGATGGTGCTCGCCCCGAGGGGAGCGCCGAGCTCGAGCTCCTGGCCGAAGCGATCGGCCACCGGCCAGCGGGCGATGGCCTCCTGTCCGCGGGCCCCGACCATCCCGACCAGGGCGAGGATCTTCTCGGCGGTCTTCGGCATCACCGGTGCCACCATGCGGGCCGCGCAGCACAGCGCCTCGAGCGCGATGCGGACCGAGTGGTCGAGCTCCTCCTTGCGCTGTGGGTCCTTGGCGAGGACCCAGGGCTGGGTGTCGTTGACGTAGCGGTTGGCCTCGCGCACCAGGCGCCAGATGGCCTCGAGCGCGCGCGACGGGGCGCAGGCGCGCAGGTGGCCCTCGGTCTCGCCGATGACCTGGCGCGCGACCTGGGCGATCTCGCCGTGCCGCCCGCTGGTGGCGAGCGGGCCGTGCGCCGGCGGCACCGCCCCGGCACAGAACTTGGCCGCCACGGTGAGGCTGCGCGAGACCAGGTTGCCGAGGTCGTTGGCCAGCTCGGCGTTGTAGCGGCCGATCAGCGACTCGTAGGTGAAGTCGCCGTCGAGGCCGAGCGGCACCTCGCGCAGAAGGTAGTAGCGGAGCGCGTCCACTCCGATGTCCTCGGCGAGCTGATTCGGGTCGACCCGGGTGGCCGGCATCGACTTCGAGATCTTCTCGCCGCGCACCGTCCACCAGCCGTGCGTGAAGATGGTCTCCGGCAGCGGCAGGCCGGCCGAGAGCAGCATGCAGGGCCAGTAGACGGCGTGGAACTTGAGGATGTCCTTGCCGATGAGGTGGCAGGTGGCCGGCCAGTAGCGCCGGTGCAGCTCGCCGCCGATCGGCCCGAGCGCCGACATGTAATTGGTGAGCGCGTCGAGCCAGACGTAGATGACGTGCTCCTCGTCGCCGGGGACCGGGATGCCCCACTTGAAGGTGGTGCGGCTGACCGACAGGTCGCGCAGGCCGCTCTTCAGGAAAGACACCACCTCGTTCTTGTAGCCCTCCGGCTGGACGAAGCCGGGGTTCTTCTCGAAGTGCTCGAGCAGCCGCTCGCCGTAGCGCGACATCTTGAAGAAGTAGGTCGGCTCCGACAGCCAGCTGACCTCCCGCTTGTGGACCGGGCATTTCTTGCCCTCCACCAGGTCGCCCTCGCCGTAGTAGGCCTCGCAGGAGACGCAGTACCAGCCCTCGTAGGCCCCCTTGTAGATGTCGCCGGCGGCGTCGATCCGCCGCCAGATGTCGGCGACCACCTGCTTGTGGCGCGGCTCGGTGGTGCGGATGAAGTCGTCGTTGGCGATGTTCATCTGCACCCAGGTGTCGCGGAAGCGCTCGACCACCTGGTCGGCCAGCTTGTTCGGCGACAGGCCGCGCGCGGCGGCCGCCTGCTCGACCTTGAGGCCGTGCTCGTCGGTGCCGGTCAGGAAGCGGGTGTCGTCGCCGACCGAGCGGTGGAAGCGAGCCAGCGCGTCGGCCACCATCGTGGTGTAGGCGTGGCCGAGGTGGGGGACGTCGTTGACGTAATAGATGGGCGTCGTGATGTAGAAGCGAGTCATGTGACGTCAGGATTCAGGCGGGCTGCGGTCGTCGTCGCCGGTTGCGTCGGCGTCGGCGTCGGTTTCGGCTTCGGCTGGGGCGTCGTACGGCGGTTGCCGCGTGTCGGCGCGGCGCGGGCCGCCCTGCGCCTCGTGCGGCTGCTGCGACGGGAACATCGGGCGGACCTCGTGGGCGGCGAAGACCTGCATGTCTCCCTGCACCAGCGATACCCGCACCCGCTGGTGCAGGACATCCACCTCGACCACCCGGCCCTCGCCCTGCTCGGTGACGACCCGCTTGCCCAGCTTGGGGAGTCCTTTGCGCAGCTCGGCGTAGGTCTCCTGCTCGTAGACCAGACAGCACTTGAGCCGGCCGCACTGGCCGGAGACCTTTGCCGGGTTGAGCACCAGCCCCTGGTCCTTGGCGTTCTTGATCGAGACCGGGACGAAGGCGGGCAGCCAGGTGGTGCAGCAGAGCTCCTGTCCGCACGAGCCGATGCCGCCGACCATCTTCGCCTCGTCGCGCACGCCGGTCTGGCGCAGCTCGATGCGCAGGTGGACCTTCTGGGTGAGATCGCGGGCGAGGCGGCGGGCGTCGATCTTGTCGTCGGTCGAGAAGTAGACCACCGCCTTGCCGCCTCCGAGCGACAGCTCGGCGCGGAAGACCTTGACCGGCAGCTCGAGCTCGCGCGCGAGGTCGCGGGCGGCGCGCAGCACGTCGCGGTCGCGATCGCGGTTGCGGTCGAGGTTCTTCTGATCTCCCTTGCCGGGGCGGCGCAGCACGCGGCGGAGCGGTCCCCGGGTGACCTCGCGGCGGACCGGAGCGACCGCGACGGTGGCCATGCGCGGGCCGCGCTCGGTGTCGACCACGACGGTCTCGGCGACCCGGTACGATTCGTCGCCGGCGTCGAACAGGTAGATCTTGCCGGCGGTGGTGAACTTGATCCCGATCGGGTTCCTGACCGCGGCATGCTCGCCGCCGGTCCGCTCGGGCGGGGCGTCCTCGTCGAGCCAGTGCGCGGTGGTCGGATCCGGATCGTCCGCCGCCGGGTCGGGCGGCAGGTCGGCTGCCAGCGCTACCTCCGGCGTCGGCGCATCGCTGTCGTCGCCCCAGGCGCGCTCGGTCTCCTCCGTGTTCGCGCGCGGTCGGGCGGCCAGCGGCGCCTCGTCCCACCCCTCATCGACGTCCGTCTGCGCCGATCCCGCCGCTCCGGCGGCGGGCGCCGTCGGTGCGATCCGCTCGCGCAGCCGTTCTCGTTCTCGATCCCGCTCGGGCCCGCGACCTCTGTCCGGACCCGGATCCCGACCCCGACCCGGATCCCCACCCCGACCCGGATCCCGACCCCGACCCGGATCCCGACCCCGACCCGGATCCCGACCCCGACCCGGATCCCGACCCCGACCCGGACCCCGACCCCGATCCCGATCCCGATCCCGATCCCGTTCCGGACCGGCGCCCGAACCCCGATCGCGATTCCGATCCCGGAGCTCGGGTTGCCCGGGGCCGGCTGCCGGTGGCCGAGCTACCGGTGGCCGCGGGCCGGGTGCCGCTTGCGGTGCCCCTGGCTCCGCTTCCCGCGCCCGGTCGTCGCCGCCCGGCCCCCGGCCTCCTCGCCGCCGGCGCCGTCGCCTGCGCGGTGGGCCGCCGGAATCCGGGGTGTCGCGATCGTCGCTCACGATCCCGCCGCCTGGCGCGCCGCCGCGTCGACCTCGCGCACCAGCCGGTCCACCGCCAGCTGTGCGTTCGCGTTGTGCTCGCCGAGCGCCCACTCGCAGTCGAGCGCGAGCCGCGCCTGCGCCGCGATCGCCGCGGCGCGCCGGACCTCGCCGGCGCGCGCCGCCTCGCACGCGCGCAGGTGCAGCCGCTGCGCCAGGAAGCGGACCGCCCGGGCCGCGCTGTGGCGCTCGCCGCTCGACGCCGCCATCGCGTCCGCGATGAGCGCGAGCTTCAACCGGTCGCCGGTGCCGGCCACCTCGAGGAGGTCCAGGACGGCGCGGGCGGAGGCCTCCTCGCCGCTCGCCTCGCCGTCCAGCGCCTCGGGCGGCTGGAAGAGGATCCGCTGGCACCGGCTCCTGATGGTGGGGAGCAGCTCGCCCGGCGAGCCGGTGCACAGGACGAAGTGTGTCCGCGCCGGCGGCTCCTCCAGGGTCTTGAGCAGGGCGTTGGCGGACGGGTCGAGCAGGCTGGTCGCCTCTTCGATCAGATAGAGGCGCGCCCGCCCCTCGTGCGGAGGCAGACCGAGCGATGAGATGACCTGCTTGCGGATGACCTCGATGGGGATCGTCTGGCTCGGCCCCTGGCGCTCGAGGGTCTGGACGTCCGGATGAATCCCGGCGGCGATCCGCTCGCACGGCGCGCAGGCGCCGCAGCCCTCACCCGGGGCCCGTTCGCAGTTCATGGCGGCGGCGAGGGCGAGCGCGGTCGTGTACTTGCCGGCCCCGGCCGGTCCGGTGAACAGGTAGGCGTGCGGCACCCGGTCCTGCGCCATTGCGCGGCGCAAGAGCTCGACCACCCGCGGCTGACCGCGGATCTGCCCCAGGATCGGCACCCGAGGAAGCTAGCACGGTCGCCCTACGTGACGCACTGCGCGATCCACGCTAGGCTGGCTGAGCCCTCTCTGAACGATGATCTGATGCCCCAGTCCAAGCGCCGCGCCTCGTCCCAGCCGCCTGCCGGTCCCGCGCCGGTCGCCTTCCGTCCTGTCCCGCGCACCGGCGTCATCTATGTGACGACCGAGGCGTCGCGGCTCGGCTTCGAGCCCGGCGATCCGTCGTGGTGCAACCTCGGGCAGGGCATGCCGGAGGCGGGCCCCTTGCCGTCCGCGCCCGCCCGGCAGAGCCGCGTCGACATCGCCACCCCGGATCAGGAGTACTCGCCGGTCGCCGGTCTGTGGGAGCTGCGCGAGGCGGTCGCCGACCTCTACAACCGGCTCTACCGGCGCGGCATGCCGAGCCGCTACAGCGCCGAGAACGTGCTCATCTCGGGCGGCGGCCGCGCCTCGCTCACCCGGGCGGCGGCGGCGCTCGGCAGCATCAACCTCGGCCACTTCCTGCCCGACTACACCGCCTACGAGGAGCTGCTCGACGTCTTCCGGCTCTTCGCTCCCATCCCCATCCTGCTCGAGCCGGACCGCGGCTACACCTTCTCGTCGGCGGATCTCCGCCGGGAGATCCTCGGGCGCGGGCTGTCGGCGCTCCTGTTCTCCAACCCGTGCAACCCGACCGGGAAGCTGGTCGGCGGCGACGACCTGGCCGACTGGGTGGGCATGGCGCGCGAGCTCGACTGCACGATGCTCATCGACGAGTTCTACTCGCACTACGTGTGGCGACCCGACCTGGTGGCCGAGGGTGGCCTGGTCAGCGCGGCGCGCTACGTCGAGGACGTCGACCGCGATCCGCTGGTGCTGTTCGACGGCCTCACCAAGAACTGGCGCTACCCCGGCTGGCGAGTGACCTGGACGGTGGCGCCGCGGCCGGTGGTCGAGGCGATGGCGAGCGCCGGTTCCTTCCTCGACGGCGGCGGCTGCCGGCCGCTGCAGCGCGCGGCCATCGACCTGCTCGGCGAGGAGCACACGCGCCAGGAGACCGCCGCCATCCACGCCGAGTTCGGCAAGAAGCGCAACCGGCTGCTCGCCGGGCTGCGCGACCTCGGCTTCGTCGTCGACCTGCCGCCCGAGGGGACCTTCTACGTCTGGGCGTCCACCGAGCACCTGCCGCGCGAGATCGCCGACGGAATGAGCTTCTTCCGCGCCGCGCTGGCCAGGAAGGTCATCACGGTGCCGGGCGAGTTCTTCGACGTCGATCCCGGCAAGCGGCGCGGCGGCCGCGCGTCGCGCTTCGTCAAGCACGTGCGGTTCTCGTTCGGACCATCGATGGCCAGGCTCGAGGAGGCGCTGGCGCGTATCGAGGCGCTCATCTCGGATGCCGCACGGGGCCAGCAAGAGGGATAGGGAGCCCTACGACGGCGGGACGCCGGTCGGCGCCGCCGTGCCGCGCCCCGGGCGCCTGCAGCGCCTGATGCAGAAGGCGTGGTGGCTGCACAGCTTCGGCGCGCTCGCCTTCGGCGCCGGCGTGATGATGTTCGCCCGCAAGGGGCTCGACCACGCCGACAAGGTGCTGACCGTCCTGGCGGTCTCCTGGCTGCTCATCTTCGTCGCCTTCCGCTTCATCGTGGGGGCGGCCAACACCTCGCCGGACGAGAAGCGGACCCGCAAGGGGCTGCGCCTGGTGACCAACTACGTCATCAAGCAGCTCTACCAGCAGATGTTCTTCTTCCTGGTACCGCTCTACGCCTCGAGCGCGACCTGGTCGCTCACCTCGCCGAACTGGTGGCTGGTGCCGATCCTGCTCGTCTGCGCCGTGCTGTCGACCATGGATCTGGTGTTCGACAACTTCATCATGGAGCACCGGATCATCGCCTCGACCATGTACGGCCTGTGCGTGTTCGGCGTGCTCAACCTCAACCTGCCGCTGGTGTTCGGCTTCCAGCACTTCGACGCCCTCCTGGTCGCAGCCGGCGCCACCACCCCGACCGTCGCGCTCCTCACCTTTCGAATGAAGGCAGTGTTCCGGCCGCGCGGGGTGGCGCTCACCTTCGGGGTCACCTTCGGGCTGATCCTGGCCGCCTACTACGGGCGGGTCGCGGTGCCGCCGGCCCCGATGGCCATGTCGCACGGCGGGGTCGGGCACGGCGCGGCCGGCCGGTACGAGTGTGTGCCGGGGCCGCTCGACGAGATGCGGCGCGACCAGCTGGAGGACCTGCGCTGCGTCAGCCAGATCTCCGAGCCGGGCGGGCTGCGCGACGAGATCATCCACGTCTGGCGGCAGGGCCGGCACGAGGTCGCCCGGGTGACCCCGGAGGCGATGGCCGACTGCCGCGGGCTGGTCTTGAAGTCGGTGCTCGGCCAGACGCGCCTGCCCGCCGACCCGAAGGGGACCTGGAGCTGCACGGTCGAGACCGCCGACGGTCAGCTGGTCGGCCGGGTCGGGTGGAAGGTGGTGGATCCGCCGGCCGCGGCGGCTGCGCCGGCCGCGGCGCCGCCGGTGGCGCCGCCGCCAGCCGGTGAGAGCCCCCGGTAGCGCAGGCCCCGCAGCGGCTGCTGGCCTGGCGCCTCAGGTCGACGCGACGCTCGGCACGAGGACGCAGGCGGCGACTGGACTTGCGCGGCGGCACGCGGGTTGCTGTCGGGCGGAGCACCGATGATGTGCACCGACGTCGCTCTCCGCCTCGGCCTCGCCGGCCTCCTCGTCCTCGCCAGCGCCTGCGGCGATTCGCTGGGACCGCCGGACCAGCCCGAGCCGGGCGCGCCGGACGCCGGCGGCGAGGAGGAGGCGCGCTGCGCGCCGACCCTCGCGCCCGGCTGGTCGTTTCAGACTCCGGGGCCGGGCAGCGTCTTCTCGATCGAGCCGGTCGGCGACGCCGACGGCGACGGCGTGAGCGACATCGCAGCGGCGTCCGACTCGCTGTGGATCGACATCGACCAGCTGCCCGGCGATCACTTCAACGTGCTCTCGGGCGCGGCGGTCGGCGAGCCGGTGGTCCTCTCGTCGGCCTCGCCGGCCACGCGACGGGTGAACGACGTCGACGACCCGGACTACGCGTCCGGCTGCCTCATCAGCGAGGACTGCGTGAGCCGGTTCGCCGACATCAATGGCGACGGCGCGCCCGAGGTCCTGCTCGGCACCGCGGGAAACACCGACGCCGTGTTCGCCATCGACGCCGCCACCGGCAAGAAGGTGTGGGCGTTCGACAGCCACCGGGACAGCCCGGCCGTCGAGGTGAAGGCCGACGTGACCGCGGTCCGGGTGCACGTCGATGTCACCGGCGACGGCGCGCCGGAGGTCATCGCGACGGTGTCACAGCCGACGTCGCTCGCCTACCTGCTCGACGGCAGGAGCGGCCGCGTGCTGTGGCGCTTCGAGCGGCCCGACACCCCGATGATCGCGGCGCTGAGCGCGGACGACCTGGACGGCGACGGGATCGCGGACGTGGTCTTCGGCGCCGGGATGAACGTCGGCGGCGGCGGCGAGTTCGGCGTGTACGCGGTGAGCGGGCGGGTGACCGGCGACGATGGCGAGGTCCTCTACAACCGGACCGCCGAGCCCTTCTGGCTGCAGACCACCGAGTGGCCGAACTTCTCGCTCGAGCGGGTGGGTGACCGGGACGGCGACGGCATCCACGAGATCGCCGTGGCCAGCTGGGACAAGCACCTCTACCTGTTCTCGGGAGCCAGCGGCGCGCCGCTGTGGCAGCAGCCGGTGCCGATCGATTCCCTGACCGAGATCGTCCGCAACGTGGGCGATCTCGATGGAGACCAGGCGGATGATCTCGTCCTCACCAACACCGGCACGGTCGGCGTCCTGGTGGTGTCCGGCGCCGATGGCGCGTTCCTCTGGCGCGGGGTCGAGCCGGACGACACCTTCGGGCTCGATCGACTGGACGACCTCGACGGCGACGGCAAGCGCGAGATCGTCACCGCCGCCGGCGACGGCGTGATTCGCCTCTATTCGGGCGCCAGTGGCGCGCTGCTCTCCGAGTACGGGGCCGGCGAGCAGCGCGCCCTGGTCGCACGGGCGGTGCCCGACGTGAACGGCGACGGCCACGCGGACGTGGCCGTGGGCACCCAGTACCTGGTCGACGGCGGCGAGGGAGGCGGCTCGGTCACCCTGCTGGCCACCTGCGCGGCGGCGCCGCCTGCCGGGTGACCGCCGCTGTCAGATGCGGAAGGCGCCGAAGGCGTAGAGGCCGAAGGTCTTGTCGGCCTGGTTGACGTCCGACCAGCCGAGCCGGCCGCCGATGTCGATCATGTTGGACGACGAGTAGATGAGGCCGACGTCGAACAGCAGGGGATCGCGATCGTCGGCGTCGGTGTCGGAATCGAACTTGGTGGTGACCCCGACCCGGCTCTCGAATGCCATGTTCTCCTGGAACTGGTAGGCGACGCCGCCGTTGACGTTGAGCATGCCGGACGGCAAATCCGTCTCGACCTCGTCGAGGGCGACGTAGCCGGCGGTCTCCGCGGGGCTGACCACCGAGGGGATGAGCCGGTTGATGCGGAAGGTGAAGAGGTCGCGGCCGCCGAAGATCAGGACCTTGTCGGCGAAGGTCCACTGCATGTGCGGGCCGACCGACACCGCGACCGAGTAGGGGTCGACCAGCATCGGGACGGAGAGGTGGGGGGCCAGCCACTCGAAGATCTTGTACTGCGCCTCGATGGCGAAGGTCTTGCCGCCGAAGGTCTCGGTCTCGCCCTCGATGGCGACGAAGCTCATGGTGCCGTAGCGCAGGCCGAGCTGGATCCGGTCGGTGACACCGTGGCGCGCGGCCAGCACGGCGTTCTGGACGTACGAGTTGAAGCTGTTCGGCAGGTCGAGGCTGACCTCGGTCATCCGCCGGTACAGCGTGAGCGGCCGGTTCACGTACGCGAGCGGGTAGGGGCCACGCGCCGCCACCGGCTCGACCGACTTCGAGGTCGACACCTCGCTGGTGGCCTCGCCGGTCACCGGCGCGCCCGGGTTCTCCTCTTCGCCCGTCCCGGTCAAGCTGCCGGTCTCTTCGCTGGTGGTCCCGCCCGCGACGTCGCCGGTCGCGCCGAACTCGGCGCCGGCCTCGACCGAGCCGCCGGCCGCCCCCTTGTCGCCCTTCTTGGCCTTGTCGTCCTTCTTGGCCTTGTCGTCCTTCTTGGCCTTCTTGTCCTTCTTGCCCTTGCTGTCCTTGGGCAGCTCGGACTGGACGTCCTCGGTGTCGTCCGTCGTCTGGGCCTGGGCGGAGCCGGCGATGAAGACGACCAGGGACAGCGAAAGTGCGGCGGCGAAGGTCCTCATGGACCGCATCGTATCACCAGCACGCGGCGCTTTCCCGGTCCCGGACCCGCGCACTATTCCTCGGCTTCTGGCGGGGCCCCACCCATCGCCGCCAGGTCCTGAGGCTTGACCTTGCCGGCATCGAATTTTCGCCCGCGCTCGAGCATCTGGTCGACCGTCTTGTCGAAGTCGGCCGGCTTGGCCTCACCAGATGACTCGTCGCGGGTGCTACCCCGGGACGAGCGCGCTGCGCGCGCCTGCCCCGCGACTGGGCCGCGGGCCGCCGGGACGAAGCGCAGCGGGTTCAGCCGGGCGACCACGAAGGGCTTCAGGTAAGCGCTCTTCAGGCCGGCGGCCTTGAGCTTGCCGACCAGCTCGGCGACCAGATCGTCGAGCTCCATGAGTCGGGCGGCGCGCTCGGTGCGAACCGGCACCGCCGCCTTGAGCGGCTTGTCGAGGAATCCCTCGCAGCGGCGCACGACCGGCATGTAGGCTCCGCCCGAGTAGCGCGGGCGCTCCTGGTAGACCCGTCCGATCGTGAGGTAGGCCGGCTCCTCGAACTCGAAGGCCCAGTCGCTCTCCGGTCGCTTCGCCTGGGCCGGCTCCGCCACCAGCGCGTCGGCCATGCGGACCACCTCGAGAGACTTGTCCTTGAGGTTGTGCGCCTTCTCGGTGTTGAGGGCCAGGATGCGATAGGCGAGCTCCGCCTCGGGGACCAGGAGCACGACGATCGAGCGAGCGCCGAGCCGGCGCATCGCCTCGAGGCGGTGCATTCCGTTCGGCGTCCAGAAGCCGCCCGCGTCGCCGCGCACCGCCACCAGCGGGTCGAGGAAGCGGCCGACCTTGGGGATGACTCCCACCAGCCGCTTGGTGTGGGCGTCGCTGAGCTCGCGCTGGAACGGGGTCGGCTCGATGCGATCGATCGGCAGCACCGCGAGCGACAGCCAGTGACCGCCGAGCGGATCGCGGTAGCTGGCGAGGACGTGGCCGCCCTCCTGCTCCACGTCGCCGGTCAGCTTGGCGATGGCGGCCGGAGGGCTGCCGCCTTGAACCTCGCCGGGCTCGAGGCCTTCGCTCCGCGGCTTGGGCTTTGTCTTTCGCGGGGGCACAGCTGCACGATAGGAGCCCGCGCGCGACCGGCCAAGGGGTCGAGGAAGTTCTTCCGCGCAGCCCGGATGGCCTCGTTTTGGGTCCCTGGTGAATACGGAATAATCATTCCGACGTGTATCGAGATCGATCTGACTGCAACGAACACAAATAAAATTAATATAATAATGAAGGTATTGCTTCAGCTAATGTATACAGCAAGTATGCGCATCAAACACACACACCATTGCCGCGGCGAGCCGCGGGTGGCAGAGTGAATCTCGTGAGCGGCCGCGGCGAGATCGACGTGTTCGAGTATCTCGACTACCGCGCGTTCCTCCGCGACCACTATCTCGAGCGCAAGGAGCGCGGCCGTGGCTTCTCCTACCGCGCCTTCTCGCGCCGCGCCGGGCTCAAGTCGCCCAACTACCTCAAGATGGTCATCGACGGAATCCGCAACATCACGCCCGCCATGGCGGAGCGGTTCGCCCGGGCGCTCGGCCTGGAAGGCGAGGGCGCTCAGTACTTCGTCAACCTGGTCGCCTTCAACCAGGCCTCCACCGCCGCCGAGCGGAACACCCAGTACCAGCGGCTCACCACCTCGCGCCGCTACCGCAAGGCGCACCGGATCGACCTGGCGCACGCAGCCTACCACTCGACCTGGTACCTGCCGGCCATCCGCGAGCTGGCGGCGCGCAGTGACTTCTCCGAGGACCCGGACTGGATCGCGCGCACGCTGGTGCCGGCGGTGAGCCGGGTCGACGCGCGCCGCGCTCTCGCCACCCTGGTCGAGCTCGGCATGCTGGTCCGCGACCGGAGCGGGCGCCTGGTGCAGGGAGAGGCGCTGGTGTCGACCGGCGCCGAGACGCGCAGCCTGCACATCGCCAACTACCACCGGACCATGATGGAGCGGGCCGCCGAGTCGATCGATCTGTTCCCCTCCGAGGACCGCGACATCTCGTCGCTCACCATGTGCCTCGGCGCCGACGGGCTGCGCCGGCTCAAGGAGCGCATCCAGCGCTTCCGCCGCGAGCTCCTCGATATGTCCGCGCTCGAGGACGACCCGGCGCGAGTCGTCCAGCTCAACTTCCAGCTGTTCCCGCTCAGCACGGACCGAACGGAGGACCCGGAATGAAGGCTCAGCCACTCTCTGCCATCGCCATCGCGACCGGGCTCTTCCTGGCCGCGATCGCCGCGGTCGGCTGCTCGGGCTGCGCGGGCACCGAGACCGGCAATCCGTTCCAGGTCGAGCTGCGCGCCGACGCCCACTCGAGCGATCCGGCTGCCGTCGCGGTGGGCGACGGAGGAGCCGTGGTGGTGACCGAGGCCTGGCTGGCTCTCGACTCGATCCGCCTGTCCCCCAGCGGCGACTGCGTCGGGTCGGTGTCGATGGGGTCGGCCGACTTCGGCACCGCCGACCACGCGGCCGAGGGCGCGGTGCTCTCGGTCTTCGAGGTCCCCGAGGGGGCATATTGCCGCGCGCTGGTGCCGTTCGTCCCGGCCGCGGCGCCGCTCCCCGCGGGCGCCCCGCCCGAGCTGGAGGGGAGCTCGGTCGTCATCACCGGCGAGCTGGCGGCCAGCGCGACGCCGTTCCGCCTGGTGTCGCGCTTCGATCGGATGATCGCGGTCCAGGCGGTGGGCGACGGCTTCCTGCTCGCCCCTGATCAGCCGGCCCTCTTCCTCGGCTTCGACGTCGCCACCTGGCTCGGCGCGCTCGATCTGGCCGGCGCCGAGGTCGATGGGGATGGTGTCGTGGTGATCGACGACGGCAGCAACGCCGATCTCCTGAGCGAGTTCGAGGCTGACCTGGCGGCCGGCATCGAGCTCTACCGCGACCTGGACGGCGACGGCTCGGTCGACGCGCCCGACGACGAGCTCCTGGCCCGCGGCCAGTAGCGCCCGCGGGGGCTGGCCCCGCCCGACCCATCGAATGTGACCGCGCGGACACCGCCACGCGGAACCGGATATCTATGCCCAGAAACAACCAAGGCGTGGGGCAGGCGAACGCGCAGCGTTCGCTTTCTTGGGGTAGCACCCACGCCGGAAAACAACAATGGAGGAACGTATGCGTACTGGACGAGCCTGGATGTGGAGTGCGATCACCCTGACCGGATGGGGCCTGTCGGCGCTCGCGTGCGACGGCGACGTCGCCGAGCAGGAGGGCACGGCGGAGATCCGCGTGGTGCATGCGGCGGCCGGTGCCCCCGCGGTGGACGTCTACCTGGCGGGCGACGAGGCGCCGCTGGTGGCCGGCCTGGCCTACGGGGAGGCCAGCGGCTTCGCCGACCTCGACGCGGGCGAGCTGGAGTTCGAGATCCGGCCTGCCGGCGCCGAGGCCACCAGCGACCCGATCTACTCGACCGGCCCGCTCGCCATCCACGCCGGCAGCCGGGTCGACGCCATCGCCGCCGGCCGGCTCGATTCGACCGCGGGCGACGACGGCTTCCGCGTGCTCACCCTGGTCGAGCAGCCGTCGGAGCCGAGTGACGGCGCCCTCGTCCGCATCGTCCACGCCGGCGCCGACGCTCCGGCGGTGGCCATCGACGTCGGCAACGACGGCAGCGCCGAGATCCAGGACCTCGCCCGCTTCAGCGACACCGGCGACCAGGCGATCGAGCTGCCGGCCGAGAGCGAGCTCCGCGTCGGCATCCTGGCCGGCCTGCCGCTCGCCCCGGTGACCAGCTTCACGCTACCGCCGCTGCCGGCGGGCGGCGAGGCGCTGATCGTCGCCTCGGGTCTGCTCTCGGCCGACCCGGCCGACGCCGAAGGCTTCGCTCTCTTCGCCTTCACACCGACCGCCTCGGCCCGCATCGCGCAGGATCCGATCGTCTACGCGCTCCACGCCGGCCCCGACGCGCCGGCGGTGGATCTCTACACCCCCGACACCCAGCCACTGGCGCTCGGACTGTCGTTCGGTCAGCTGTCGGCCGGCTTCCGCGTCGCGCCCCGCTCGCAGGTGATCAACGTCTGGCCGGCCGGTATCGAGCACGGCGCGGCGCCGGCCGCCGCCGCCACCACGCCGGCGCTGGTCGCCGGCCAGCGCTACCTGGTCATCGCGTCCGGCTTCCTCGCGCCCGGCGCCGGAGAGCAGGCATTCGGCCTGGTCGCTGCCGCCGTCGAGTTCGACCGCGAGGACAGCGGAGCACGGGTCCGCCTGGTCCACGCCTCGCCCGACGCGCCGGCGGTCGACGTCGGCACCGTGCACGGCGATGCCCTGGGCGCGCTGCTCGCGACCGACCTGTCGTACGGCAAGGCCACCCCCGGCAAGGGCGTGTCGGTGACTCAGACGCCGGTCGATCTCGGGGTGGCCGCCACCGGCAGTGCGTCGATCGCGGCGCGCTTCAACGGCGTCACCATCGAGCCGGGCGCGCGCCTCTTCGCGGTCGCCGCCGGCGCGCTGTCTCCGGCCGTCGGGCGCCAGAGCTTCCGGCTCATCGTCGTCGACGCCGCCGCCGCGACCTGGACCGCCACCGCGATCCATCCGAACTGAGTCGCTCTGCCCGAGCCTCGTCGCGCGGCCGGCAGCCGGTGTCCTCGGCTCGCCGGCCGCTCGTGCGCTCAGTCGTGGATGCAGACCAGGGAGTCGCCGCCGTGGCCGCGGTTCTCGATGCCCTTGCAGGTGTACCCGTCGCGACAATCGGCCGGCACGTCGCATCCGAGCAGGCAGAGGCCGCCCTCCTTCTCGACACAGTAGGTGCCGAATGGGCAGTCCTCGTCGACGTTGCAGGGCAGGGTGCAGGTCCCCTGGGGAAAGTCGCCGCCCTCCTGACAGCGGAACTCGCAATCGCGGTCGTCGCGGCAGGCGCCGCCAACCCGGTCGCCGTCGAAGCCGACGTCGTCGTCGCCGCAGGCACACAGGAAGCCGGCGCAGAGGAGCAGCAGCATTCCGATCCGTATGGTCATGGAGAGATGGTGCGCCACCCTCCACGTGGGGCGGCAAGCGGCGCTGCCATCACACGGTGCTCCGATGGTGGCGGATCTCCTAGCCATGCATCCATCGAGCCTTTTTGATGTCGGCAGGTTGGGCTGGCCGCCTGATTGCAAAACCCGGGCAGACCGATGCGGATCCGGCAAGTCATCTTGCTCGCGACGGCGGTGGGGCTCCTCGCCGAGCCGGGAGCACGGGCCGGATCCCGTCCCGGGGCCGCTGCCCGCAGGGTCGCTCCTGGGCGGAGCGCCGCGGCCCGGACGCGTCGGCCGCGGGCGCCGAAGCGGATCGTGCCGCGCACCCGTCCTGGCTCGCTCGGGCGGCTTGCGTTGCGCCGGCGCACGCGCCTGCGACCGAAGAACGTCCGCCGCCGGGTCGCCGGGCGTCTGCCCAGCCGCTCGGAGGCGCGCCGGTTCCTGCGCGAGGTGATCGCGCGCGAGCGCCGCTTCTATCAGCCGGGCGTCTCCTACGACGCGGAGACCGGACTCACGTTCGACGGCCACCCGGTCGATCGGCTGAGCGGCCAGCTGCGGGGCGCGCCGCGCAACTGGAGCGCCGCCTCCAAGGAGTCGCTGCACATCATCCTGCTGGTCAAGGCGGTGGCGGGCGACCCGACCGCGCGCGCACTCGTCACGCCGGATCCCGCCGATCCCTCGAAGGCGGTCGACCGCGCCCTCGAGGTGCTCGGCCGCAAGATCGCCACCTACCGCCGGTTCGACCAGCGGTATCCCGGGTTCGCCGGCTTCCTGCCCTGGTTCAAGGTCGCCGGCGGCGAGCTCGAGCCGATGGACGGCTGGGAGAGCCGCGCGCCGGGGCTCGACAACGGCCAGCTGGCCTGGTCGCTCTACCTGGCCGAGGGGGTCCTGCGCGAGCGCGGCCACCTGGAGCTGGCCGACGCCTACCGGCAGCACCTCGAGCTCATGGCCGACAACGTGGTCCGCGTCTTCTACGATCCGGCCGGACGGCAGTTTCGCGGCGAGGCGGTGATCGAGCGGGGCGGCGGTGTGCGGCCGGGCCGCAACCGCTACGGCAACCGCGGCTACTTGATCGAGGACGCCTACGAGGGGCTGCTCCTGGTCCACTTCGCCGACATGATGGGGCGCTGGCGTGGCCGCGCCGCGGATGGGCGCGAGGCGGTCTGGCGCACGCCGCGCCGCAAGCCCGCCCGCTTCCGCCACGACGGGGCCGACATCACCGTGGTCGAGGGACACTGGTTCTCGAGCCACGAGGACTGGGGCTTCCTGGTCTTGCCGTACCGCGATGTGCCGGTGGCCGATCGCCTGTTCGAGAACGCCCAGCGGGTACGCACCCAGTTCTCGGCCCGCCGCGGGCTGTCCGGCCTGTTCGCCTCCACCCACCGTCCGGTCATGGGGGACGACGTCGATTTCCGCTACGAGAACGCGTCGGGCATCCAGGAGGTGGCGCGCGACACCGTGCGCGGCGGGGCGCCCATCTTCGCCCCCTACGCGGCCTTTCCCCTGGCGCTGGTCGATCAGCGGCTGTTCGCCGGCTGGCTCAAGTCGATGGTCACCCGCCCCGGGATGTTCGGCCCCTACGGCATGGGCGAGAGCTACAGCGAGGACGGCAGCTCGGCGCCGCTGCTCACCTGGGACGGCAAGGCGCTGCCGATGATCGCGGCGATGGGTGGCGTCTCGCGCGACATCGGCCGGCTCCTCCGGCGCGACGGCCGGTACGACGCGTTCATCGCGAGGGTCGCGCGCGACTACCGGCTGTTCGACGAGGCGGCCATCGAGGGCGAGGAGGTTCCCTTCCACGCGCCGCCGGCGGGGGCCCGATGAAACGTCCGGCTGCCGCCGCTGCCTGTCCGGCTGCCGCCGCCGCCTGTCCGGCTGCCGCCGCTGCCTCCGCGGCTGCCCCCTCTGCGGTCGCGGTCGTCCTGGCGCTCGCCGGGATCGCCGCCGGGTGCGGCACCAGCCTCCCCGCCCGGGGCGGGCGAGAGGGACGCGATGCGCCTGCCGCGCAGCCCTCCGGCGATCCACGCGTCGAATCGCTGCTGGCGCGCATGACGCTCGAGGAGAAGCTCGGCCAGCTCACCCAGCTCGAGGGCGCCTGGGACGCACCGGGCGGACCCAAGATCGATGATCGATATCGGGCAATGATAGCGGAAGGTCAGGTCGGCTCCTTCCTCAGCGTCTTCGGCGCCGACTTCACCCGCGAGCTGCAGACCATCGCGGTGGAGAAGTCGCGCCTCGGGATTCCGCTCCTGTTCGCCTTCGACGTCATCCATGGCTTTCGCACCACCTTCCCGGTCCCGCTGGCCGAGGCGTCGAGCTGGGACCCGGCGGCGGTCGAGAAGGCGGCGCGGGTCGCTGCCGTCGAGGCGACCGCGGCCGGCATCCACTGGACCTTCGCGCCCATGGTGGACGTCGCGCGCGACGCCCGCTGGGGGCGCATCGTCGAGGGATCGGGCGAGGACCCGTACCTCGGCATGGTGATGGCGGCGGCGCGGGTGCGCGGCTTCCAGGGCGAGGACCTGGCGGCGCCCGACACCCTGCTGGCCTGCGCCAAGCACTTCGCCGCCTACGGTGCAGCCGAGAGCGGGCGCGACTACAACAGCGTCGACGTCTCCGAGCGGACCCTGCGCGAGGTCTACCTGCCGCCCTTCCGCGCTGCGGTCGATGCCGGCGTGGTCACGCTGATGAGCGGCTTCAACGACATCGGCGGCATGCCGGCGAGCGCCCACCGCGGCCTGCTCGACGGGGTCCTGCGCCGCGAGTGGGGCTTCAGCGGGTTCGTGGTGAGCGACTGGGAGTCGGTCGGCGAGCTCATCGATCACGGGCTGGCCGCCGACCGCGCCGAGGCCGGGCGCCTGGCTCTCACCGCCGGCGTCGACATGGAGATGGTCTCGAAGACCTACATCCGCGAGCTGGTCGCCGAGGTCCGCGCCGGCCGGGTCCCCATGGCGGTGGTCGATCGATCGGTTCGGCGCGTGCTGGCCGCCAAGCAGCGCCTCGGCCTGTTCGACGACCCCTATCGCTACAGCGATCCCGCGCGCGAGAAGGGGCGCATCCTCACGCCCGAGCACCGCACCGCCGCGCGCGCCATGGCGCGCGAATCGATCGTCCTGCTCGGCAACCAGGCAGGCATCCTGCCGCTGGCCGCGGCGGATCTCCGCACCGTCGCCGTCATCGGCCCGCTGGCCGACAGCCGCCAGGCACCGCTCGGGCCCTGGTCGGTACCCGGCCGCGCGGCCGACGTGGTCTCGGTGCTCGAGGGCATCCGCGCCGCTCTTCCGCGCGCTCGCATCCTCCACGAGCCCGGAGTGGCCATCGTTGGCGGCGCGGGCGACGGCGTCGTTCCCCGCGATGCGGCGTCGCGCACGGGCTCGGACCGCTCGGGGGAGGACGCTCGCGGCATCGCGCGCGCCGTCCGGGCGGCGCGCCGCGCCGACGCGGTCATCCTGGTGGTCGGCGAGAGCGACACCATGAGCGGCGAGGCGAAGAGCCGCGCCGACCTGCGGCTGCCGGGTCGCCAGCTCGATCTGGCGCGCGCCGTCATCGCGGCCAACCGGCGGACCGCCGTGGTGCTGATGAACGGCCGCCCGCTCGCCATCCCCGAGCTGGCCGCGCAGGCGCCCGCCCTGCTCGAGACCTGGTTCCTCGGGGTCGAGACCGGCAACGCGGTGGCCGACGTTCTCTTCGGCGCCGCCAGCCCGAGCGGCAAGCTTCCGGTCACCTTCCCCACCACGACCGGTCAGGAGCCGCTCTACTACAACCACAAGAGCACGGGCCGTCCGGGCGACGACAAGGTGGTCTGGAGCTCGAAGTACATCGACGCCCCCCTCCAGCCGCTCTTCCCCTTCGGCCACGGCCTCAGCTACACGCGCTTCGAGTACTCCGACCTCTCGATCGGTCCGCAGGCTCCGACCGCCCGCGACACCCTGGTCGTCGACTTCGCTCTCCGGAACGCCGGAGGACGCGCCGGCGTCGAGGTCGCCCAGCTCTACATCCGCGATCCGGCCGCCAGCGCAACGCGCCCGGTCCTCGAGCTCAAGGGCTTCGCCCGGGTCGAGCTCCAGCCGGGGCAGACCCGGAGGGTGCGCATCGAGGTTCCTGTCGCGATGCTCGCATTCCACGGCGCCGACATGCGCCGCGCGGTCGAGCCCGGCGAGGTCCAGGTCATGGTCGGCGCTTCCTCGGCCGACCTGCGCCTGCGCGGCGTCGTCCGCATCGGTGGCGCGCGCATGCTGGTCGACGACCGCTCCGTGTTCAGCCGCGCGTCCATCCGATAGTAAAGCGCACGCGAATGCGGCTGCGTCGGGAGGGAATACAGTCGCAGGATCCTGCGCCTTTTCGCACCGTGGCGACGGAGCTTGCCGCTGGGTCAGATGGCCTGGGGTCGAAACTGCAGCTGGGGAGACCACACTCCGGCTGGTGCCACCCGGCACCCGCAATTCCGCTCTCTTGTCGGACGTAAGAATCGGCATGGACCTCGCAAAAGGCTCGAGGACCCCCATGCTGCGACCCACTTTCGCTCTCGCCCTCGCCCTCGCTTCCCTGGTCGGATGCTCGGTCGGCGAGATCACCGGCCCCGGCGGGCCCGGCGGAGACGGCAGTGGAGACGGCAGTGGAGACGGCAGCGGGGACGGCAGCGGCGACGGCGACGGCAGCGGCGATGTGAATCCGACCGTCTCGCTCGAGGTCCTGCCCGCCCTGGCCGACATGACGCTCGGCACCAGCGCCACCTTCGACGTCATCGTCACCTCGGAGGACTACTCCGGCTCGGTGTCGCTCGCCCTCCAGGGCGTCCCGGCCAGCTGGCAGGTCGCGTTCGACAGCCCGACCCTGAGCTTCACCGGCAGCGGCAGCCTGGCCGGGACCCTGACCGTGACCGTGCCGCCGAACGGCGACGCCGGCGCAATCAGCAGCATGCTGGTCGCCACCGCATCGATGGGCCCCCAGCAGACTCCGGTCCAGTTCGACGTCGAGCAGACCCTCCTGGTTCCGGTTCCCGACGGTGTTGGCGCCTCGGGCAACCACGGTTTCCCCCGCGACATCACCATCAAGTCCGGCACCGTGGTCCGCTTCGTCAACCACGACAGCACCTCGGCCCACACCATCCACGCCAACGGCGGCGACGCCTTCCCCCACGAGGACGATCAGATGGCCAAGGCCTCCGCGCCCGGCCAGACCGGCGGCACCTACGAGATCACCACCGGCCCCTCCGGCATCTACGACTTCTACTGCCACGACCACGGCGAGAACACCGGCATCGGCCTCATCAGCGTCGCCCCCTGACCGCCGCCCTCCGGCCGCGCCGCCGCCCTCCGGCCGCGCGTCGGTTGCGGCCGCGCGCTCCCGGCCGCGCCGGCCGTCCGGGCCGCGCATCGGTTGCGGCCGCGCGCTTCCCGGCCGCGCCGGCCTTCCGGCCGCGCATCGGCCTACGGCCGCGC
>Ga0111538_10001074_pt1 | contig 38145 bp, 34 predicted proteins | sample SoiMethybrSBSTD1_FD_79669 | JGI IMG/M metagenome (GOLD analysis project Ga0111538, IMG submission 79669) | Bulk soil microbial communities from a Populus tree surrounding site in Tennessee, USA - Soil MetaG P. TD hybrid SBSTD1 (version 2)... | ecosystem: Environmental > Terrestrial > Soil >...
CTCGTCGGCTTTCGCAACCGGCTCACAGTGCTCGTCCAATGGGCCTTCTCGTACGCCACGTACCAGCGGTCCGTGCGGCTGATCACGGGTGAGACGTGGCAAAGACCAACCTGAGTTCCGCTGAGCCGGTGCGCTGGTGGATCGTCGCGCCTGTCGTCGCCCTCGTGCTGGCGTTCGCGCCCGCGCCGACGTGGGTCGTCGAAGAGTTCTACTCGCGCGACTTCTACCCGTTTCTGCAGAGCGCGCTCACGGCCGTGAGCAACGTGCTGCCCATCGCGTTTCTTGATCTGATGATCGTCGCCGCCGCACTCCTCGTGGGCTACCGCATCGTCCGGCTGTTCATGGGGGCGCGGGGGGGCAGCTTGCTCGATGTGCTGTGGGAATCCGCCCGCCGCACCATTCGGCTCGTTGGCGTCGTCGTGTCCCTTTTCGTGCTCACCTGGGGATGCAACTATCGGCGGCAACCGCTCGAGACCACACTCGCGGGCGGTCAGGCCGTGCGGCCGACGGCGGAGAGTCTCGACGTCGCCATCGCCGACGCCAACGCGCTGGCGGCGAGCCTGCGGGCGACGGCCGTGCCGCACGGTGAACTGACCTATGAGGACGTCGCGACGCAGCTCGAGGAGCCGATGAACGCGGCGCTGACCGAGCTCAATCGCATGCCGCTCAAGCGTCCGGGACGCCCGAAGTACTCGGTGATCGTGACGCCGTTCTTCACGTGGGCGGGCGTGAACGGGATGATCAACCCGCTGGCGCTCGAGTCCATCGTGCACCCCGACCTGCTGCCGTTCGAGCGGCCCTTTGTGCTGGCGCACGAGTGGGCGCACCTGGCCGGCCAGGCTGACGAGGCCGAAGCCAGTGCCGTGGGATGGCTGGCGTGCATGAACGGCGGATCGCCGCTCGCCTACAGCGCCAGCCTGTATCTGATCATGGAAGCCGCTGCGGCGCTGCCGGCCGACGTGCAGCGCCGTGCGCTGTCACGCCTCGACGTGGGCGTCCGGGGCGATCTGGACGCGATCAGTCACCGCATGCAGAAGGAAAACCCCGAAGTCGCGCGTAATGCGTCGCTGGTGTACGACCAGTACCTGCGCGCGAATCGCGTGTCGGACGGCACCGCCAGCTACCGGCGGGCGCTGTCGCTGATTCTGTCGGAGCCGCTGCGCACCGCGCTCAGCGAGTACCGATCGCGGCGGAGGGCCAACTGATCGACGGCGCGGTCAGGCCCTGAATTCGCGTAGGTCGCGCGCGATCCCGAAGTACGACAGCACGTTCAGGATGTAGAACGTGATGTCGACCTCCCACCACCGCACGCCCTGACGGACGCTCGACATGTAGTGGTGATGGTTGTTGTGCCAGCCTTCGCCCAGCGTCACGATCGCGAGCCAGAAGTTGTTGCGGCTCTCGTCGGGTGTGGCGTAGCGGCGCGTTCCCCAGATGTGCGCCAGCGAGTTGATCAGGAACGTCCCGTGGTAGAGCACGACGGTGGCCACGAAGAAGCCCCACACGAGCGCCGGCCAGCCGCCGACATACCAAATCGCCACCGCGTAAAGAATCGGCGGGACGAGGTGGAAGCGGTCGAGCAATCGCAGCTCGGGAAACTTGCTGAAGTCGGCGATGCGCTTCGGATCGTAGTTGTTGTACTCGTCGGAGAGAATCCAGCCGAGATGCGACCACCAGAAGCCCTCGTGCACGGGCGAGTGCAGATCTTCCTTGCGGTCGGAGTGCAGGTGGTGATCGCGATGATGCGCCGCCCACCAGAGCGCGCCCTTCTGGCCTGACGTCTGCGCGAGGAACGCGAGCCAGAACTGCCAGAAGCGGTTGAGCTTGAACGAGCGGTGACTGAAGTACCGATGGTACCCGGCCGTGACCCCGAACATGCGAAGGAAGTAAGAACCGGCAAGCCAGGCAATCATGCTCGGCGTGAACGGCACGACCAGGACGAGCAGGACCGTTGCGTGCAGGAGCAGAAACGGCACCATCGAGCCCAGGTCATAGTTCTTCCGCTTTGCGATAATTGCCTCAGCCATCACACCTTCCTGAAATTGGGGTAGAACGAACCACTCGACTGCGGATAATTCCGAAGCAGACGGCCCCTCAGTCTACCACGCTGGGAACCTTTGCCCGACCGCCGGCGTCTGATCGAATCCGTTCACCATCGTGATGTGCGCTCGTAACTGTAGGTGTCAGCGATGATTGCCGACTTTCGTTACGGCTTCCGCATGCTCGTCAAGCGCCCGGGCACCTCGCTTCTCGCGATCGTCGCCCTCGGTCTAGGTATCGGCCTGACGACGACAATGTTCAGCATCGTGCAGGGCGCGTTCCTTCGCGGCCTGCCCTTCGAGGAGTCCGAGCGCATCATCCACCTCGGCCGCGTGAACGTCACCGATGCGGCGGCCGCGAATCCGAACATCCAGGCCGTTCCGCTCGACGACTTGAAGGACTGGCGCGAGGCCCAGCAGTCGTTCGAGGAACTCGCCGCGTTTCAGCAGCGGACCGCCAACGTCACCGGCGGCCTGGCGCCTGAACGCTACCGCGCTGCGTCACTCACGCCCAATGCGCTGCACGTTCTGCGCGTGGCGCCGATCGCGGGCCGCGACTTCACGGCCGCGGACGCCGAGCCCGGCGCACCGGCCGTGGCCATCATCAGCTATCGCGTCTGGCAGTCGCAGTTTCGCGGCGATCGGGCGGTGGTCAATCAGGTGGTCCGCGTGAACGGGACACCCACGACGATCATCGGCGTGGCGCCGGACAAGTTCGGCTTCCCGCAGGCGCAGGATTTCTGGATGCCGCTCACGATCAAGTTGCCGGAGAAGCGGAACGGCGGCGATGCCGCGCAAGTGTTCGGACGTCTCAAGCGTGAGGTGTCACTCGAGCAGGCCCAGACGGAGTTCATGGGCATCGGCCAACGGCTGTCGAGTCAGTATCCAGAGAACAAGGACCTGCGCCCGCGCCTCACGCCGTACGTCCGGCGCTTCATCGGCAATCAGGTCATCAGCACACTGCTGGCCATGCTGCTCGCGGTGTTCGGCGTGATGTTGATTGCGTGCGCGAACGTCACCAACCTGCAGCTCGCGCGCGCGGCGGAACGGACGCGCGAAATTGCCGTCCGCACCGCGCTCGGCGCCGGCCGCCTCCGCATCGTCCGCCAGCTGCTCGTGGAGGGCCTGATGCTCGCGGCCATCGGCGCCGGGCTTGGTCTCGGCATCGCGGCATTGGGCACGGGTCTGTTCAATCGCGCCATCGTGGACACGGTTCCGCCGTTCTGGATCGACATCCGCCTCGATCCGACGGTCCTGGCGTTTGCCACCGGCCTGACGATGATTGCCGCGCTGGCGGCCAGTCTGCTGCCAGCGTTTCGCGCCACCCGTCAGGATCTGAATGCGACGTTGAAGGACGAGGGGCGCGCGAACACGGGCCTGCACATGGGCCGGTTCAGCCGATGGCTGGTCGTGGCGGAAGTGCTCCTGTCGTGCTGTCTGCTCGTCGTGTCGGGTCTCATGATCAAGAGCGTCGTCGTGATCGGCACCGTGAAGTATCCGTATCCGGCCAGCCAGATTTTCGTCGGCAACGTGTCACTCGACGCGAAGACCTATCCGAAGGACGAGGATCGGTACCGCGCGTTCGAGCGGATCGAAACGGCGCTGAAGAGTGCGCCCGGCGCGCGAGCGGTCACGCTCAGCACGGGGTCGCCCGAGAACACCGGCGGTAATTCGATCGCGATCGACGGCCAGACCTACGCGAAGCCGCAGGATCAGCCGAACGTGCGGCGGCTCACCATCTCGCCCGGATACTTCGACGTGCTGCAGGTCACGAAACTGCAGGGCCGCGGCTTCACGAGCGCGGATACCGCCGCAGCACCGCCCGTGGCGATCGTCAGCGACGACTTCGTGAAGAAGTTTTATCCGGACGGCAACGCCATCGGCCGGCGCATCAAGATCGGCACAGGTGAGCAGGCCAAGTGGTGGACGATCGTCGGCGTGGCGCCGAAGCTCATCGCGTTGCGCGACGGCCAGGGCAATCCGGAAACGGTCTACACGCCCATCACGCAGGATTCCACCACCGGCATCACGCTGCTCGTGCTGACCGGCGGTGACGGCACGTCATTCACGTCCGAGGCGCGGAGCGCGATCGCCACGGTCGATCAGGATCTGGTTATCGGTAATCCCAACTCGCTCGCGGCGTCGTACTGGAGTCAGACGTGGGCGTTTCGCGTCTTCGGCTCGCTCTTCATGTCGTTCGGCTTCGCCGCGCTCGTGCTCGCCAGTGCCGGCCTCTACGGCGTGATGGCGTTCAGCGTCCGCCGGCGCACGCAGGAAATCGGCGTGCGCATGGCGCTCGGCGCCGACCGGCCCGGCGTCGTGCGCATGATTCTGTGGCAGGGCATGTGGCGCGTGGCGCTCGGCATCGCGCTCGGCATCGGACCCGCGTGGTGGCTCGGCGGCGCGATGAGTCAGTTGCTGTTCAACGTGACGCCGACCGACGTGACGGTCTATTCGTTGACGATCGGCGGCCTGTTGCTGGCGGGGTTCCTCGCGTCGGTCGTTCCTGCGCTCCGCGCGGCGTCCGTCGATCCGCTCGTGGCGCTCAGACGCGAGTAACGTCAACCGTCATTCCACTTTGATTTCGAGCGCGGCGGCGAACTGCCGTAGCCACGCGAGGACCTTCTTGCGGTTCTCGGTCCCGAGCAGCAGGAACTGCTTCTGCACTGGCGGCAGCGATCGCAACCCGGCGTCGTCGTACTCGAAGTAAGCCTGGCGCTGCTGCAGCGCGACCGCAGGGATCTCCGGCGTCTCGGTCACTGTTTCAATGGCGCGCGCGATCGCCGTGTCGAAGTCTCCGCCGGGATGGCCCAGATCGCGAAAGGCTTCGTCGAAGAGCGGCTTCAGGTTGACGTACAACTGCGCGGCGTCACTCGGGCTCACCGACGTCAGCGCGGCGACCGGTCCTTCCCATCGCGTGAAGCTTGCCGGGGCAATGTGGCCCGACGCGTTGAGCTCGAGGCGCGTCGCCGGACGTAGCGGCTTGAGCGGCACGGCAGGCGTGCGGCCGTCGCCGATCTGGACCACAGCCAGCGTCGCGGCACGAACGACGCCCTCGGGCGTCAGGAGACGCGCGAGCAGTGGATGCTGCGACAGCGCCGCGACAAGGTTCCGCAGCAGGCCATCGCTCGCGTCGAGCGAGGGCAGGTCCATCGGCTGCCGTTTGGGCCGTCTCGATTCGACCCGCACGTCGGTCGCTGTCGTGGGCGCGGGCGGCGCCGTCACCGGTTGCGCCCGGCTCAGCCACCAGAACGTCGCGAGTCCGCCCACCACGATGCCGGCGGCGCCGACGGCGAGCCAGCGCACGGCCGACGACCGCGGCTCGGGCGGCGCGGCCTGATAGGAGGACGGCGGCGAAGTGCGTTCGAGCGGGTGATCGTCGAGCGCCATGTCTTTACTGTAGGACGATTCGTGCCCAGTCCCAGCCTTCCATTCCGCGGGCGTTGACCGCCTTCACCGAAACCTCGGTGCCCGCCGGCAGCGCCGGCAACACGATGCGCGCCGCGGTGGCGGCCACGCGCGTCCGCTTCGACGTATCGGCCGCTGGCCCGTATTCGACGAGGTACCGGGCCACGCCCTTTTCCGGGCTCGGCGTCCAGGTGACCTCGACGCCGCCCGCGCTGCGCGCCGACTTCAGATCCTTGAGCCGCGATGGGCTCGACGCGAGATAGACCAGCGTGGCGGCGGTCACTTTCGCCGTCTCTGCAATCTGCCGGAAGTTCATCGTTTCGATAAAGTCGGTCGGCTGGTGGTAGTTCGGGTTGGCGAGCACCGGGTACGATCCGATGCCGCCGACGATGTCGCCCCATCCGTCATAGAACGCCGCCGCGTCCGTGCTCTTGTAGTACTTCGCGTCATACGTAATCAGGTTCGTGTACAGAAACGCGGCGCCGTGCTGGATGTCCTTGATGCCGGCGTTCGAGTAGCGGATCGTGTTGTCCATCCGCGAGCTCTCGGATGCCCACCCGATCATGTCGTTGTTGAGCGCGCCGACGATGTGCCACTTGTCTGCCTCGGCGCGGCGGACGAACTCACGGCTGCCGAGGAGGCCCGCTTCTTCGCCGGTGAACGACGCGAACACCACCGTGGCCGGCAATGGCGTGTCGGCCAGCATCCGCGCCGTTTCCAGCAATGCCGCGGTGCCAGACGTGTCGTCGTCGGCGCCAGGTCCAACGACCACGGAATCGAAGTGGCTGCTCACGACGTAGATGAGGTCGGGGTTTTCCGTTCCCCGTTTTATCGAGACCACGTTAGCGGTTTCGTTGCCCTGCGCCTGCGCAGGCGTGAACGGCTGCAGTTGCGGGTCGTAGCCGAACGACCGGTACGTCCGCTCGAGATATTGAATGGCCTTGCGATTGCCCGGCTGCGAGACGTACTTCGAATCGAAGTCGAACAGCGTCTTCTCGTACTCGTAGACGTGATTCACGCGCGCGCGGCCCACGACCTGTCGCACCAGCGCATCAATCGGCTTGAACTGCGTGCTCATGCGCTGGCGCAAGTCGTTCTCCGCAGCAAGCTGGCGATCGACGCGAGCCAGGACCTCGGCCGTCGTCACTTTCTTCGTCAGGTCAACGACGTACACGCCGCGTTCGGTGGAGACGGTGTCGCCGTCGCGCTCGGCCTGGATGATCAGGTGCTTGCGATCAGCGCTGGGAATCCAGGTGTATTCCGGGCTGATCGTGCGGATCGTGTTGTTCGCAAAGAGACGCGTTCGTGTGCCGGTGGCCAGATCGTACAGCTGCGATCGCCGGTGACGCGCCTCGCCCATCATGCCGAGCAGCGTGGTGTTGTCCAGGAAGCGGGGCAGGAGATCGTGCTGAATGTCGCGCGTCACCCGGCGATGCGATCCGGCCGTGTCCGAGACGTAGATCTCCCAGTCCGTGTTCGACATGTCCTGATAGGCGACGAGCGTGCCGTCGGGAGAGAGCGCCGGCGCATCGATCGCATCGCGCGTGACGCGCACGGTCGTGATCGGACTGTTGTCAGTTCTGGCCAGCTGGATCGCGCACGCGCCGTCGCCATTGCGCTCGAGCCAGGCCGCGGTGGACCCATCCGCGGAGAGCGTCAACGCGCTGCCGGTCAGCGATCGGGGCGCGCCGCCGCCGATCGATCCGACGCTGTACGGCGCCGCGCCGCCGCCGCGCCCGGTCGGGCCGCACGCGCGCGTCGGCACGGGGGCAGTGGCCGGAGCCGCGGATGGCGCCGGCCCGGCCGGTGGTGCCGCCGGTGGCTGGCCCGCACCGCGGCCGCCACCACCGCGTCCGCCGCCCGCCGCCGCGATCTGATACGCGAACGTCTGACCGCCGGTTTGAAGATTGGTCTTCACGCCCGGCGCGTCCGAGAGCCGCCTGGCGGCGCCGGATGCCGAGACGGCGTAGATGTCCGATCGGCTTGCATCGGCCGGGTCCGCGCCGATGAACAACACGCTGGTCCCGTCGCCACTCCACACCAGGCCCGTTTTTACGACGGGCGGAGCGGTGAACACGCTCTCGGCGTTCGTGCGCAGATCGCGCACGACGATGTCGGAGTTCGCGCCCGCGCCGCGTAGCCAGCCCACTCGTGGGCTCGTCGGATCGAACGCGACGGCGGTCGTCGGCAGCTCGGCGACCACTTGTGGCGGTGCGCCGACACGAACGAGCCTGGTCACCGGCGCCGTCGTCGGTCCGGATTCGTAGCTGGCGAACTGACCGTCGGCGGAGATCTTTGGATTTCGTCCGTCAGTCGTGAGTTCAATCGTCGAGTACAGCTCGCCGGTCAACAACGCGACGCGCTCGAGATAGTCGCCGGCCGCCGGCGATCGCATCAGCGCGCGAAGGTCTTCGAGCGCTGGCGGGTATTCGCCGGCTTCCCATGCGTCGGTCGCGCGCTGCCACCGGGTGGCAGGCGTCATCGCGGCCTGCGCGCTGGACGCCGGGCTCGCCGCAGGTGTCTGGGAGTGAAGGGTGATGACCGCTGTGGCCGAGACGGCCAGCATGGAAAGAGCCGCAATCCATCGACGCATAGGCGTCGATGATACGACCGATCGATTCTGAGTTCTTACTCCAGGACGGCGACCGCGGCATCGATCGAATCGAACCGCTCGAAGATGTCACCCAGGCCCGCCATGGCGAGCAGACCGACGATGCGCGCTGGTGCGCCAATCAGACCCAGGCGGCCGCCGCCGCGAGTGACCGACACGTGCGCGGCAATCAGCTCACCAAGGCGGGTGCTGTCGATGTACGGCACGTTGGCCAGGTCGAGCAGCACGTGCTGCGCCCCGCGGTCGATCATGCTGGACACCGCGCGATGGAGCTGGCCCGGCTGGTCATTGATGGTCAGCCGGCCGTTCAGCTCCACGATGGCGACGTTACCGAGCAGCCGGTCCCGTATCTCCATGGGGGCCACATTATAGGTAGGCCGCCGGCTGCAGGCCACCGCGTTTCATGGGAGGCCGCCGGCGTCGCACGGGAAGCTTGTAAACTCAGGGGATGCCCGAGATCGCTTCCGTCAACGCCGTCCGCCGGGTTCCGACGCCCGTCAACGAGCCCATCAAGAGTTACGCGCCTGGATCACCCGAACGAATTGAGCTGAAGGCGCGCCTGGCCAGCATGGCCGGCGAGCGTATCGACATTCCGTTGATCATCGGCGGTCGTGAGATCCGCACGGGCAAGACGCAGACGACCGTCATGCCGTTCAATCATCGGCATGTGCTCGCGGAGTGGCATCAAGCGGAGCCCAAGCACATCAAGATGGCCATCGATGCCGCGCTGAAGGCGCGGCGCGAGTGGGCGTCGTGGCCCTGGGAAGATCGTGCGGCCGTGCTGCTGAGAGCCGCAGAACTCCTGGCCACCACGCACCGCGCGACGGTCAATGCCGCGACGATGCTCGGCCAGGCGAAGACGGTGTTTCAGTCGGAGATCGATGCCGCGTGCGAGCTGATTGATTTCTGGCGCTTCAACGTCAGCTATGCCGCGGAGTTGTTCAGCGAGCAGCCGGTCAACAGCACCGGCGTGTGGAATCAGCTCGAGTACCGGCCGCTCGAAGGGTTCGTCTATGCGGTGACGCCGTTCAACTTCACGGCGATCGGCGGCAATCTGTCCACCGCGAACGTGCTCATGGGCGGCGTCTCGATCTGGAAGCCAGCATCGAGCGCGATGTTGAGCGCGCACTACGTGATGCGGACGCTCATCGACGCCGGCATGCCGCCGGGCGTCATCAATTTCCTGCCCGGCAGCGCGGGCATGATCACCGACGCGCTGCTGGCCTCGCCGGACCTTGCCGGCATTCACTTCACGGGTAGCACCGAGGTGTTCCAGAGCATGTGGAAGACCGTCGGCCAGAACATCGGACGCTATAAGTCGTACCCGCGTCTGGTCGGCGAAACCGGCGGCAAGGACTTCATCGTCATGCATCCGTCGGCGGATCCGCAGGAGGTCGCCGTCGCGATCGTCCGCGGCGGATTCGAGTACCAGGGCCAGAAGTGCTCCGCGGCCAGCCGCGTCTACATTCCCCAGTCTCGCTGGAAGGACGTCCGTGACCGCGTCGTTGGCATGATGCAGGACATCAAGATGGGCGACGTACGCGACTTCCGAAATTTCATGAGCGCCGTGATCGACAAGCGCGCGTTCGACAAGATCAGCAACTACGTCAAGATCGGGAAGAAGTCCGCCAAGATCGTGCAAGGCGGCGGATGCGACGATGCGAAGGGCTACTTCATCGAGCCGACCCTCGTGCAGACGACGAACCCTTCGTACCAGCTGCTGTGTGAAGAGATCTTCGGACCGGTCGTGACCGCGTATGCGTATCCGGACAAGTCCTGGAAGGCGACGCTCACGATGGTGGACCGAACGTCTCCCTACGCGCTGACGGGGTCGGTGTTTGCGCGCGACCGGCAGGCGATTCGCGAAGCGTCGAGCGCGCTCCGCAACGCGGCGGGCAACTTCTACATCAACGACAAGCCGACCGGCGCGGTCGTTGGACAGCAGCCGTTCGGCGGCGCGCGCGCGTCCGGGACCGATGACAAGGCGGGGTCGAAGCTCAACCTGATCCGCTGGGTGAACACGCGCACGATCAAAGAGACGCTCGTGCCTCCGACGGACTACCCGTACCCGTTCATGGGAGCCGAGTAGTCGCTCAGGTGTCGGAGGACGAGGTCGGCCTGTCTGACGGAGTAGCCTGCCTGCAGTAACGCCCACGCGGTTTCGAGCGACCGGAACCACGCTCGCAGGTCGCGGCCAGTGTGCGCGGACCAGTTGGCGAAGGCGTGTGCGGCGAGGAAGTTGCGCTCCCGCCGCGCTGGCGTGATTGTTCCGTCCCGTTGAGGAACAGACCCGCGCAGATCCGCGGGGATCGCATCGAGCGCCTCGTTGACCAGCGACGTTTTCTCTTCGGCGAAGCGCGCGTGCCACAGTGACGTGTCGAGCCCGGCGCTGGTCCGTTCGAATGCGCCGGCGACGACGGTGTTCAGCGCGCCTTCGCCTGGACGCCAGGTCCGCACGTGCTCGACCACGGCGTGCAGACGGGCGAGACCGTCGGACGGAGGGGCGGGAGCGGTCTCGCCGGCGATCGACTCGACGGCCAGCGCTTCAAATCGCCACCACGAGTCCCAGTCCATCAGCAGATTGGCCCGCAACAGCGGCGGCAGGCTCGTCGTCGCGTCGAGACCGACGTACTCGCCGTCGGCGGGAAACGCCGGCGGATTCGTGACGATGGTGACCGGACGCGGGTCATCGAGGAGCAACAGCGCGGTCGGACAGTAGTGCGACAGCGTGATCGAGACGCCGCGCGGGTCGCGCACGGACACGCGCGGAAACTGCCGGCACGCCAGCGGCAGCGCCTCGTGGCCGAGCGCCGCGTGAATTCGGCACCGGCCATCACGGCGATCCAGGTCGTAGAACACACAACGGTGTTCGTCAACGCCAAGCAGCGCTGGAGTGTCCGCCGGCGCGGCGTCGGTCGTCACGAACGGTTGTGTGTGAGATCCGGCTGCGTGCAGCGTGCCGTTCGCCACGGCCACTCGAAGGCGGGCGAGGCGATCGGCCTCAATCGGAATCGGCCAGCCCGCCGCGCAGCAATCGCCTGAGTGACGACAGCGGTACGTTGCGTGAAACGACAGACAACGCACGGACTGAGGCATCGCTTCGGGCTTCCGTTCTGGCTTCCGACTTCGGGCTTCCGTTCTGGCTTCTGGCTTCGAACTTCTGTTCCGGCTTCCGGCTTCCGGCTTCTGTCTTCCGGCTTCTGTCTTCGAACTTCACTTCTGGCTTCTGGCTTCGAACTTCTGACTTCACTTCTGGCTTCTGTCTTCGAACTTCTAACTTCTCCTGGGTGGCGCGGTGCTGCCTCGGATCGTGAGCTGGTGCGGCAAGGTCATCGACACGGCGCCGATCGTCTTGCCGCGGAGGATCTCGAGGAGCAGGCGCACGCACCCTTCGCCGATCTGGCGCATCGGCTGCGAAACCGTGGTGAGGGGCGGCTGCGTGTACCGTGCGAACCGGATGTCGTCGAAGCCGACCACCGACAGTGCCTCGGGCACCTTGATGCCGCGCCCTCGCGCCGTCTCGATCACACCGATGGCCATCTCGTCGTTGAAGCAGAACATGGCCGTCGGCACCTCGCGCGTTTCGAGCAGCTGCGCCGCGGCCATGACGCCTGACTCGATCGAAAAATCGCCGCTGATGACGATGAAGTCGCGCTCGAGGCCGGCGGCGCGGGCGCGCTCGGTGGCGCCGCGCAGACGGTCGCGGCTCAGCGGCGAGATCAGCGGACCGGTGACAGCCGCCACACGACGATGCCCGAGGTTGTACAGGTAGTCCATCACCTCATACGCCGCCTTGGCATTGTCGATGTGCACGCTCGGGACGCCCAGCGACGAGCTGAACTCGCATCCGTTGACGATCGGCGCGCGCGACCCTCCGGCCATGTGCACGAGGCTCGAGGCCTCCTTTGGCAGGCGATGACCCAGGAAGATCAGTCCGTCCGCTTCCTTGCGCTTGAGCATCTGCGCGTAATTCTCCTCGCGCTTCGGATCGTGCTGCGTGTCGCCGAGGAGCACCGCGTAACCTTCACGCTGGGCGGCTTCCTCGATGCCCTGCAGGATCAACGAAAAGAACGGATTCGAGATGTCGGGCACCGTCACCAGCAACTTGCGCGACCGTGCCGTGCGCAGGTTCTTGGCGGCCGAGTTCGGCATGTAGCCCAGCAGTTCGACCGCCTGCAGCACCTTCTTCCTCGTGGCAGGCGAGACGGCGTGCTTGGGCCCGCTCATGACGCGGGAAACGGTGGCGGTGGAGACGCCGGCGTGCTTCGCGACCTCGTAAATGTTGGACATGGACCGTCGAGGGCATCCTAACGCGGTTTACGACCCCGCTACCGTCAGGTGCCAACGGATAAAGTATCCGGGCGCGCCTGGAGGCCTGGAACCGGCTTTCCCGCGATTTCGTCAATGGCGCTGTTTGAGGTGGGAGCACGCATGAAGAAGATTCTGAAGGTTCTGGCGTGGCTGGTGGTCGTGGTGGTGGTGTTGGCGGCAGGCACGTACGCGTGGGCGTACACGACGGCGAAGCGGGCGTACGAGCGCTCGTGGACGGCGCACAACGCCGACTTTCCAATTCCGTTTCCGTTGTCGGACGCCGAGCTGACCGCGCTCAGGACCGAGCGCGTGGCGGCCGGCGCGCCGGCGGCCGATCCGCTGGCCGGCGCGGATCTGCAGAAGGCCGCGCTGGATCAAGCGACTCGCCGCGGCCAGCACCTGATCGCGAGCCGCCTCGGGTGCAACGGCTGCCATGGCGACGACTTCGGCGGCAAGGAACTCGTCAACGTTTCCTTCGTCGGCTACTGGGCCGCACCGAACATCACGACGGGGCAGGGCGGCGTCACGAAGGGCTTCACGGCGCACGACTGGGATCTCGCGGTCCGTCACGGCATCAAGCACACGGGCACCACGTCGTCGATGCCGTCGGAAGAATTCCAGAAGATGAGCGATCACGAGTTGTCGGACGTCGTCGCCTACATTCAGAGCAAGCCACCGGTGAACCGAGAGTCGAAACCCGTAAGGCTCGGTCCGGTGTTTTCGTTCATGCTGGCGAGGAACCCGAACTCATTTCTGGCAGCGCAACTCGATCATCAGAAACCGCACGCGGCCGAGCCGCCGCCGCCGGCAGTGAGCGTGGAGCTGGGCGAGCACATCGTGCAGGTGTGCCGCGGCTGCCACGGGCCGACGCTGTCTGGCGGCAAGATCGAGGGCGATCCCAACATGCCGATCGTCGGCAACATCACGCCGCACGAGACGGGCATCAAGGCGTGGTCGGAGGCGGACTTCCTTCGCGCGCTGCACGAAGGCAAGCGGCCCGACGGGACCGAACTGCTCCCGCAGATGCCGTGGCGCGCGTACGGACAGATGAGCGACACGGAGTTGCGCGCGATCTACGCGTACCTCCGGACCGTGCCGCCAGTGGCGAAGGGGAATCGATAGAACACCGACCGGCTGGTCGGGACTGAAACGAGGTGTGTCGATGGCGAAGCCGAAGAAGAAGCCCGTAAGGAAAGCCGCCGTGAAGGCCAAGTCTGCCGCGAAGAAGAAGGTGGCGCCGATTCCGCCTGGGTACCACACGGTGACGCCGTACCTCGTGTGCCGGAACGCCGCAGCCGCGATCGAGTTCTACAAGAAGGCCCTCGGCGCCAAGGAGAAGCTGCGCATGCCGGCGCCGGACGGCTCTGTCGCGCACGCCGAGATCACGATTGGCGGGTCGGTGATCATGATCGGCGACGAGAGCCCGCAGATGGGCAACACGTCGCCGCAGACACTCGGCGGCGCGCCAGGGGGCGTCTTCATCTATCTCGCGGATGTGGACAAGGCCTACGCGCGCGCCATTGCAGCCGGCGCGAAATCCGAGATGCCGCCGACCGACATGTTTTGGGGCGATCGCTACTGCAAGTTCACCGACCCGTTCGGCCATCGCTGGTCGATGGGCACCCACATCGAGGATGTCTCCCCGAAGGAGATGGCGCGCCGCGGACAGAACTCAATGGGTGGGTAGACCTCTGCAGGTCAGAGGTCACTGGTCAGAGGTCACAGGTCAGAGGTGGACGTGAAGGAGATCCGTCGCTGCGGTCGCTTCCGCGACCGCAGCGACGGCAATGTTGATGTCGGCGGCTACTTGATCCTGTACCCGAACATGATGCTGAACGTCCGGTTTTTGATCTCGGGCTCGTCCGTTCCCGTGCTCTTATTCACGTTGGTCAGCCCGAAGCTGTAGCGCAGGTCCACGAGGAACTTGCGAAAATCGACCTGTCCGCCGAACGCGATGTCGACGTTATTTCCCTTGACGTCAGTGTCGTCGGTGTCGGTGTTCGATGTCGTCTGGCCGTTCTGTGTGAATGTTTCCTTGCTTTCGAAACCCGTCCTGAAGCCGAATTGCGGACCGACGTAGAGGTGGAGGTCCGCCTCCTTTGACGCCTTCAGGTTCACGCGTCCGAGGACAGGAATCACGATGTAACTGAGCCTGACTTCCTGCTTGTCGGTCGCACCCGATTCGGTGATCTCGAACTTCGTGCCGTTCTGGCTGAACAACCCTTCGATCGCCAGGCCGGCTTTGTTCTTGTCCATGGCGACAAATCCGCCGATGATCACGCCCGAACGCGATTTGGGCGAGACCGTGATGCCGGTCAGGTTGAAGTCCACGTTCGCGAGGTTCACGCCACCCTTCACGCCAGCCGTAATCACGGGCTGGGCTGATGCATGTACGGGAGCGATCAGGGTCATCAGAACTAGAGCGAGTCCACCTGACACGGCGATCTGACGTCGTTTCATTGCTTCTCCTTGAGAAAAAGATAACCATCCGGCCGGGGTTGCGTACATGCCGGTGGGGCCGTTCGAAGGATCCTCCTATTCTACGGAGCGTGGGCCCGCAGTGTTCCCCCTAAATTCTTTAGCTTTTCGAACAAGAATCGCGCGGGCGCGCGGAATCGCCCGACAGCCTGACAGGGAGAATGTGACTGGTTCTGGGCCGTGGTGTGGCCGTGGACCATTAAGAATAGCACTGGCCAAGTCGTTCCCTGGTCAGAATGCTGTGTGCTCCTTCGTCCAGTTGTCGGTGAGCGCCTTGCACGCATCCTTGACCGCGCTGCCGAGCGCGCGTGTCGAGCCGCTGCCGACCGCGTCGCCGTCCTTGTTGAACAGCGCCCACTTGTTGTCCTTGCGGGCGTAACCCTTGCCGCCTTCGTGCTCGAGCACCAGGATGTAGTCCGCGTTCTCCTGCTTGATGGTGACGGTGACTTGCTTGCATGACTCGCCGACGGTCTTCACCACCTCGGCGGTCTGCGGCCTCGCGCCGCCGCGACTCACGCCGACGGCCGTCGACCCATTGGCGGCGAATCCGCCCGACGTTTCCCAGGACTGGCTGTCGGTGACGAAGACCCGCGGATTGGCCTTGGCTTGCCCGGCGACCAACGCGGCCGACGAGTACAGCACTACGGCGACGATTCCCATCGTTCGGTTGGCGCTCATCTCGCCCTCACATCTGCTGTTGCAGTTGCACAGCTGTAATCAGCCGGCGCGGAATCTCTCCGCCCAGACCTGTAGTGGCGAAAGGCGTGCCAGAAACGAGGGCCCGCGCAACGTCTAGCGTGCAGGCTGGGTGCGGTGCCGAGACGATGGCGAACGCGGCGAATGCATGCGGACCTTGGCTTGCCCAGCCGAACATTCGAGCGAAGCGAGGGTTGACCGAAGGTTGGTGCCGGAGGAGGGAATCGAACCCACACTCACCGTTAAGTGAACGAGATTTTGAGTCTCGCGCGTCTGCCAGTTTCGCCACTCCGGCCCGGAGCGCTTGCAGCAACGTCAGCCGCAGTGTATCAGGTGACTGAGCGCTGCGGCGGCGGGCGCTCCGCGTGGCCATGCACATTGAAACGACTCGGGCTACGCCACCGAAGCCGCGATGGCGCTCGTCGACTTCGCGTTCCAGAGCGGCGCGGTGCGCACCGTCTGCGCCCACACGCTCGAGCTGCTGGGCGCCTCTGCGCGCGTGCTCGACCGATGCAGGTTTCAGTCCACCGGATCGGTGATCGATCCCGAAGATGATCTTGTGTGGCGCTGGGAGAAGAGGCCGGCTAGTCCACGATCGCGTCCGCCTCGATCTCCACGAGCATCTCGGGGTTGATGAGGGCGCGCACTTCCACCATCGACGTGGCGGGACGAATGTCGCGAAACACCGCGCCGTGCGCGCGCCCGATGGCTTCCCAGTCGCGCGCGATGTCCACCACATAGATCCGCGTCCGCACGACGTCCGTCAGCTTCGCGCCGCACCGCTCGAGCGCGGAGGCGATGTTCGCGAGCGTCTGTTGCGTCTGCGCCGACGCGTCACCGGCGCCGACGAGCGAACCGTCGGCTGCCGTCGCCGTCGTGCCTGAGACGCTGATGTGATTGCCGACCCGCACCGCCCGTGAGTAGCCCACGATAGGCTCCCATGGCGTGCCCGTGGAGATGCGCTGACGTTTCACGTGTCAGACGAGACACTGTTTGCAGAACGCCACGCACTTGGCAATCTCAGCCATCACCGTCGATCCCTGCGGAACGGCGTACTCGTTCTCGATCGTCGCCTGAATGTTCCACTTCTGAGCGCTCATGAGCTGCAGCGCTTCCTTGATCGGCGTATCGCCTTCGCCGAACGTGACGTTCTCGCCCGTCAGCTTGCGATCCTTCACGTGAACGTGCGTGATGCGATCGTGGTACTGCTTCAGGAACGGCACCGGTGACGTCTTGTTGCCGGCGACGAAGTGGCCCAGATCGAGGTTCGCGCCATTGAACTTTGCCTGGCTGAACGCCAGTTCCCAGTCCTTGGGGCCGGTCTCCGTGTGCCCGTGATAGCCGACCATCATTTGATGTTTGTCGGCGAACTGGCCGATGCGCTTGGTGTTCTCGGCGGAGATCTCGCACGAGATGGCGCGTGCGCCAAGCGCCTTCGCCAGCTCGAAGCTCCAGTCCACGACGTCGTCGGTAACCGAGTAGATGTTCGCGTTGTCGAACTTGACGATCTCGATCTTGACGCCGGCGTCCTCGAACTTCTTGCGGAACTCGCGCACCTTGCTCATCGGCGCGGCCAGGCGCCACTTGCGCAGCTCTTCAGCCGCGGCCTTCTGTGCCGCCTGCTGTTCGGGCGTAGGCGTCGGCGCGGTGCCCGCACCGCCACCGCCGCGACCGGCCGCGCGTCCGCCACCCGTCGCTCCGGTGCTCTCTGCCGCGCGCGCCTTGGCGGCCGCAATCTGAGCCGCAATCGTCGGCGATCCGAGATACATCTCGACAGACTGCGTGCGCAACTCGACGGCGCTGACGCCCACCTGCAGGCACGCGGCCAGCACGTCGTCGCCGCTCACGTTGTTGCCGACGACGGGCGTGTGCAGGTCATAGGGCATGTTCAGGCCGACCTGCACGCCAGCCCATTTGGAATTGGGCTTGGTCTGCGCGGCCCGGAGCCACGACTCGTTCGAAAGAAGCAAGCCAGCAGCGGGCATGCCCGCCAGCGTCAGTCGGCCGAACTCGCGTCTCGTGTAGGTCATGGCGCCCTCGCTTGGGAAGTGTGCCTACGCTAACAAGGCCGCCAGTCCCACGCAAGAAGTCCGGAACCCAACGGACCTGCTATCTTTCCCTTGCGCCGGCTCCCGGAGGAGCGGGCGCGGGAGGCTTCATGAACTGGAAAAACCGGAGGTCTGTCCGAATCGCCCTGCTCGCGATCGCGGCGCTGACCGTCACTGCATCACAACCTTGGACATTGCTGGCCCAGGCACCTGAGCCGGCGAAGGGCGTCAAGTTCGCACAGATCAGTCCTGCAGAGATGAAAGAGTGGCTCACGTACCTCTCGTCGGATGAGCTGCAGGGCCGGCAGATCTTTACGGAAGGCTACGGCACTGCGGCGCAGTACATCGCGGACCACCTGAAGGAGTGGGGCGTCAAGCCGATGGGCGATGACGGCACGTACTTCCAGCTCGTGAAGCTGCGCGGGTACAAGGTCACGCGCAACTCCAGCGTCACTGTGGACGTGGGCGGTCAGTCCCGGACGTTCAAGCAGGGCGACCACGTGAACTTCCCCTTCAATTCCGGCGGCAAGCAGACGCTGAGCTTCAACAGCGCCGAGTTCATCGGCGCGGCGACGGCCGCGGATCTCGAGAAGATGACCGTCAAGGACAAGCTCGTGATCACGATGCCGGTGACGCAAGCCGGCGCTCCTGCGGCGGCGGCTGCCGCGGGACGTGGCGCGGGCGGACGCGGCCGTGGTGGCGCAGCCGGCGCGATCACGACCGGTGGCGCGAAGGCCGCGATCAGTTTCGCCGCCGCTCCACCGGCCCCCACAGCAGCCGAAGACGCGCTTGCCAAAGCACAGGCGGCGCTCACGGCGGCGACTGAGGCGGTCAATCAGGCGCAGGCGGCCATGCAGACTCAGCGCGGCGGCGGGTTCGGCGCGGGCGGCGGCCGCGGTCTTGCGGGCGCAGGCGGACGCGGCGCGCAAGCGGCCGTGGTCCCCGACATCAACCCGACGGTCCTGAAAGTGGACAACCTGATGCCGCCGCAGATCACCGGCGACGACACGTTCTTCGAGTTCCTGTTCAGCGGCGGGCCGGTGAAATTCGCCGACCTCAAAGCGAAGGCTGACAAGGGTGAGACGCTGCCGCCGCTGTCGCTGCCCGCGAAGATCACGTTCAACATCGACAACACCTTCGATACGGTCTCGATGCAGGTCAGCAAGAACGTCGTCGGCATGATCGAAGGCACCGATCCACGGCTGAAGGACACGTACATCATGTTCGGCGCGCACCTGGATCACATCGGCTATCGCACCGCGCCCGTCGTGGGCCGCGGTGGCGGGGGCGGATGCCGGCGGACGATCGAATCGCAGGCGGCTGCGGCCGGCCGCGCTGGTCAGGCAGGTGCCGCGCGCGGCGCCGCGCCGGCGGCACAAGCCGCGCCCGTACCGATGGAGCAACAGGACCTCATCAGCAACGGCGCCGACGATGATGGCTCAGGATCCACATCGGAACTCGCGATCGCGAAAGCCTTCGCGACGGGACCGAAGCCGAAGCGCTCGCTCATCTTCATCTGGCATACAGGCGAAGAAGCGGGCCTCTATGGCTCGCGATACAACGCAGACTTTCCGGTCGTGCCGCTCGACAAGGTACAGGCGCAGCTCAACATGGACATGGTGGGCCGCGATGACTGCGACAACGCCAACGGCGACTACACCAACTCGGTGTTCATTGTCGGAGCCGATCGCATCAGCACCGACCTGCACAACCTGATCGTCGATACCGACGCCACGCTGACCAAGCCGCTGAAGCTCGACTACGAGCTCAACGACCCGCTTGACCCGGAGAGCGTCTACACCCGCAGCGATCACTACAGCTACGCGTCGAAGGGTATTCCGATCGCGTTCTTCACAACGGGGCTGCACGCCGACTACCACCGCGTCAGCGACACGGTGGACAAGATTCAGTTTCCGAAGATGGCGCGCATCGCTCAGCTCGTGTATCAGACGGGCTTCGCCATTGCGAACACGGACAAGATGCTGACGCGTGACAACAAGGGGCCACGCAGCGGGAAAAACTTCCAAGGAAAGATCAAGTAGGGTCAGAGGTCAGAGGTCACAGGTCAGAAGTAGGTTGCAGGTAAGAGGTCATAGGTAGGGAACAGGGAACAGGGAACAGGGAACAGGGGAGAGGGGAGATGCGCTTTAGCAAGCCGACGATTGTCACGCTTGTGGCGACGGTCGCGTTGTCGGCGGTGTCGCTTGGCCGGGCCATTGGTCTGGCGCAGGCGCCGGAGCCGGCGAAGGGCGTCGCGTTCGCGAAGATCAGCGAAACGGACGCTCGCGAGTGGCTGACGTATCTCTCCTCGGATCTTCTGCAGGGGCGCCAGGTCTTTACCGAAGGGTATGGCCTGGCGGCCAGTTACATCGCTGAGCATCTTCGCGAGTGGAAACTCAAACCACTCGGTGACGGTGGCACCTACTTTCAGACCGTCAAGCGGCGCGGTTTTCACGTCGTCCGGAACTCGACGGTCACGATCGAATCGAACGGCACGAAGACGACCTTCAAAGACGGCGAGCACGTGACGTTTCCGGCCGCCGCCGGCGGGAAGCAGACACGCACGTTCGACGGCATCGACTTCGCGGGCTACGGCATCGTCGCGCTGAACGGCTCGGCCGGGGCCGTCAATGACTTCGCAGGTCGCAACGTAAAAGACAAGCTGGTGGTGTGGCTGCCCGGGACGCCGGCGGGCGTGGCGGTCAGCGCCCGCACCGGCAATCGTTCGACGTACATCTCACAGTCGCTCGGCGCCGGAGCGGTGATCGGTTTCGCTCCCGCACCGGCGGCGCCCAGTGCGGAGATCGTGGCTGCCGACCAGGCGGTGGCCGATGCCGAAGGTGCGCTCTCGCGCGCGCAGGCGGCGCGTGCGGCCCTCGGCGGCGGCCGTGGAGGCCGAGGCGGCGGTGCTCGCGGCCGTGGCGCCGCGCCAACCACTCCAGCCGATTTGACGACCGTTCAGAACGTCGAGGCCCTAAGGACGCCGCTCGTCACCGGCGACGAGACGTTTTTCAACGCGCTGTTTGCGACCGCTCCCAAGCCGTTCGGCGAGTTGCGCGCCAGCGCGTCGGATGGCAAGCCACTCGCGCCGTTCGCGCTGGCCAACATCAAGGTCACGATCGCGATCGACAACACCTACGAAGTGCTCACGACAGAGCTCACGAAGAACGTCGTCGGCATGGTCGAGGGTAGCGATCCTCAGCTCAGGAACACGTACGTACTTTTTGGCGCGCATCTCGATCACGTCGGCTATCGGACATCCGCGGCTGCCGGACGTGCCGGCCGGGCGGGCGGCGGCGCGGCGCCGGCGCCGACCGAGCCCGATCTCATCTACAACGGCGCGGACGACGACGGCAGTGGATCGACCGGGCTGCTGGGCATCGCGAAAGCGTTCGCGACCGGGCCGAGGCCGAAGCGCTCCGTGGTGCTCGTCTGGCACGCGGGCGAGGAGGCTGGTCTGCTGGGGTCGGAATACATGGCCGACTTTCCGGTGGTGCCGCTCGACAGAGTGCAGGCGCAGCTCAACATCGACATGATTGGGCGCAATCGCAACGACGATGCCGGCATGGCGAACACGGTGTTCGTGATTGGGGCGGACCGCATCAGCACCGACCTCCACAATCTGATCGTGACCACGAATCATGCGTTGGCGGCTCCGCTGACGTTGGACTTCGAGTACAACGACCCGAGCGATCCCAACACCTTCTACACGCGCAGCGATCACTACAGCTACGCGTCGAAGGGAATCCCGATCGCGTTCTTTTTCACCGGCACGCACCCCGATTACCATGCGGCGTCAGACCACGTGGAGAAGATCCTGTTTCCGAAGCTGGTCCGGATCGCCCAGATGGTCTATGAAAGCGGTTTCAGCATCGCCAACACGGATCGGGTGCTGCGGCGGGACAACCTCGGGCCTCGGAGCGGCAGGGGATTCTCGGGGACGATCAAGTAAAGGGCCAAGCGCGGACGCCCCTTTCATCTGTAACCCTTTGCGTGATTACGACTTACCGGGGTGCGGCTCTAAGAGCGAAGATCGAGCGAATCAGTAGAAAATGGCCGAATTTCAGGCCAGTTTTGTTGATTTTCGCGGCCGAGTCGCCTACAATGGTGAGACGTTCCTGCACGTAGAGACCCAACCTTTACGTCTTTCCAGAAGCACGCGAGGGGCACGTGGCATTTGAGATTGGTGACAAGGTCATCTACCCAAATCATGGTCTCGGTATCATCGAGCGCATCGAAACCAAGACCATCATGGGGACGACCTGCGGGTTCTATCAGCTCCGCATGGCGAACGAGACGACGGTGTTCGTGCCGGTCGACAACGTCGACGGCGTCGGGCTGCGTCGTGCGATTACGGACGCCGAGGTCGAGCGGCTTTTCGGCCTGCTCGGCGACGGCAAGATCGAGAGCCATCAGAACTGGAAGGGGCGCTTCAAGGACAATTCCGACCGCATGCGCACGGGGTCGATTTACGACGTCGTCGAGGTCCTGAAGAGTCTCACATTCCTCAGCAAGGGCAAGAGTCTGTCGTTCCGCGAGAAGCGGATGCTCGACCGCGCAAAGTTCCTGGTCGTGTCGGAGATCACGGAAGTGCTCGGCGAGAAGACTCCGGAGGTCGAGGTCAAGGTCGATCAGGCGCTCGAGCGCTGCTTTCTGACCAAGGCGCGCAACGCCGCGCGTGCGAAGGCCGCTGTGGCCACGCCGCCGACGCGCGCCAAGGCGCCAGCGCCCGCACGCGTTGCGCCGGCCCGTCGCGCCGCTCGCGCGTCGTAAGCCGACGCCGCATCAGCCAGCCGGCCGAGGTCGGGATATTCCCGCCTCGGCCGTTTTCTTTTTGCGCATGATTCTGGCCGCCCTCCGAACCGCCGCCGCCTGCACCTCGGTCGCGCTGTATGTGCTGCTCATTGGCCCGCCAGCGCTGCTGTGGGCGCTCCTGACCAGGCGGCCGAACATCCTGTACACGGTGGGCACCGGCGGCGTACGCATGGGGCTGACGCTGGCTGGGTTGACGGTCGAGGTGGCCGGCGCGGAACACCTGCAGCCCGGCGCGGTGTTCGCCTGTACTCACTCGAGCAACGTCGAAGCGCCGATCATGTTTTCAGTTCTGCGGCCGCTGCACCCAGCGCTGCGAGTGCTCTATAAGGCTGAATTGCGGAAGCTGCCGATCCTCGTCTGGGCGTTCGACCTGGCGGGTTTCGTGCCGCTCGAGCGGGCCAATCCCGACCAGAGCTGGCCGGCCGTCGATCGCGCCGCGGCGGCCCTCAGGGCCGGCAACGCCTTCTTCATTTTTCCCGAAGGGACGCGAAGCCGGACGGGCGAGCTGCTGCCGTTCAAGAAGGGTGGCTTCGTGATGGCAATCAAAGCGCAGGCTCGGATCGTGCCGGTCGTGATCACCGGCAGCCGAGCGGCCATGCGCAAGGGCAGCCCGCTCATCTGGCCGGCGACTGTGCGGGTGAGGATGTTGCCGCCCGTGCCCACCACGGGACGGACGGTCGACGATCGCGACGCGGTGATTGCCGATGTGCGGGCGGCCATCGTCACCGCCATGCCATCCGGCCGCGACGGCCAGGCGTGAGCGTGGCCGCGCAGTAACGGGCACAGGCGTTTTGCTGATGACGGCTCGTGCCGATCGCGTCTTATAATTCAGCGCTTGTGACTCGACGGAACAAGCCCCGCGTCACGGGCGATCAGGTTTCCGAGCTGACCGCCGGCCGGCTGTCCGTGTACTTGCGCTGCCTCAACGCGCTCGATGCCGCCGGCGTGAAGACCATCTCCTCCAAGGCGCTCGCAGAGCAGTTCCAGCTCAACGCGGCGCAGATCCGCAAAGACCTCGCGTACTTCGGCGAGTTCGGCGTTCGAGGCGTCGGCTACTACGTCAAGGAACTCAAGCGCCACCTGCGGATGATCCTCGGGCTCGATCGGACCGTCCGCGTCGCAATACTCGGCGCCGGCAACCTCGGCCTGGCGCTCGCCGATTACCCCGGTTTCCGCCAGGAAGGGTTCGCCATCGTCGCGCTCTTCGACACCGAACGTGGCAAGATCGGTCGGCGTTCGCGCGGCGGCGTTCGCATTCACGACATCGGCGAGTTCCGCAAGCTCGTCAAGCGCGAGAACATCGACATCGCCGTGGTGGCGGTGCCGGCGGATTCGGCGCAGGGTGTCGTCAACACGGCGGTACAGGCCGGGATGCGCGCGATCCTCAACTTCTCACCGGGCACGTTGAAGGTGCCACCGGGCGTGAAATTGAAGAACGTCGATCTGACGGTGTCGATGGAAAGCCTGTCGTTTTTCCTGGCGCGTGGAGAAGCCGATGCCACGGAAGAATAGACGCGCGCCGGCTCTGTCACACGTTGATGCGCAGGGGCGCGTGCGCATGGTGGACGTCGCGGGCAAGCCGGAGACGGCGCGTGAAGCCGTGGCCGATGCGCAGGTCAGGCTCGGGCCGGCCGCCATCCGCGCGATCCGCCGGAAGACCGTCAAGAAAGGCGATCCGCTGCAGACGGCAAGGCTCGCTGGCATCATGGCGGCGAAACGGACCGCCGAGCTGATTCCGCTGTGCCACCCCCTGCCGCTGACGCACGTGGACGTGGAACTTGTTCCGAACGCGCGCGGGTACACCGTGATCGGGCGCGCCTCGACGGTCGGTCGGACCGGCGTCGAGATGGAAGCGCTGGTCGCCGTGGCGGTGGCCTCGCTTACGCTGTACGACATGCTCAAGGCCGTTGACCGGACCATCGCCATCGGTCCGATTCGCCTGCGAGAGAAGCGCGGCGGACGCACCGGCACGTGGCGCCGCCGCGCATGATCGAGTCCACGCCGCGGACCATCGCGACGCTGCCGTTCTTTGCGAGCGGCCGTTTCCCCAAACCCGATCTCATCGGCCGATGTCGCGACGGCAACGTCGAGACGATGAGCGGCCGCGAGTTCGTCGATCGCATCCGCGATCTGAGTCTGGGACTGACGGGCCTGGGCATGACGCGCGGCGACCGCGTCGCGCTCCTCGCCGAAAGCCGGCCGGAGTGGCTGGTCGCCGACTTCGCCATCCTCATGGCCGGCGCCGTGACGACGCCGATCTATCCGACACTTTCGGCGGAGCAGGTGGCCTTCATCCTGCGCGACAGCGACGCCAGCCTGGCGATTGTGTCGTCGGCCGTTCAGCTCGCGAAGGTCATCGCGGCCACGGCCGACCTGCCGTCGCTGCGCACGATCGTCGTCATGGATGCCAACGCCACCGGCGCAGCGTCGTCGGTGCCGATTGTCGCGTTCGACGAAGTGGCGACGCGCGGGCACCGCCGGATTCTCGACGGGTGGGGCATCGGGCGCGAGTTTCAGGATCTCGCGAAGTCGATCGCGCCCGATGATCTCGCGACGATCATCTACACCTCCGGGACCACCGGCACGCCGAAGGGCGTCATGCTCACGCACGGCAACCTCGTGGCGAATCTCGCCGGCGTCCTGGACGTGCTCTATCTGGATCAGAACGACGTCGCGCTCTCGTTCCTCCCGCTGTGCCACGGGTTCGAACGCATCGTCGCGTACGTGTACCTCGCGACCGGCGTGTCCATGATCTTCGCCGAGTCGATCGACAGCGTCGCGCGCGATCTCCGCGTGGTCCGGCCGACCGTGATGACCGGTGTGCCGCGCGTGTTCGAAAAGCTCTACGCGCGGATCGTCGAGACCGGCCGCACGAGCCGCGGCGTCAAGCGCGCCATCTTCGAGCGCGCGTTGGGCGTTGCCGATGCGCGCGGCGCGCGGCTGCCCTCGGGCGCGCGGCTGCCGTTGTGGCTGCGCGTCCAGTCGGCCATTGCCGATCGCGTGGTGTTCTCGCGCGTCCGCGAGGGCCTCGGCGGCCGCCTGCGCTATGCGGTGTCGGGCAGCGCACCGCTCGACGCGGGACTGCTGCGCTTTTTCCTCGGCGTGGGCTTTCCCATCCTCGAAGGCTACGGCCTCACGGAAACCGCGCCCGTGTTGACGGTCATGCCCCTGGAGGCGATTCGTGCCGGTACCGTCGGACCTCCGTTGCCGAACGTCGAGCTGCGCCTGGCCGATGACGGCGAGGTGCTGGCGCGCGGACCGAACGTGATGCGCGGGTACTACCGAAGGCCTGAGGAAACCGCCGCCGTGATGACCGACGGCTGGTTCCGCACCGGTGACGTCGGCGCGTTCGACGAGAAGGGCTATCTGCGCCTGACCGATCGAAAGAAGGAACTGATCGTCACGTCGGGCGGGAAGAAGATCGCGCCGCAGCCGATTGAAGCGCGCCTCTGCGCGCATCCCCTGGTGGCCGAGGCCGTCGTCGTGGGTGAAGGGCGCAAGTTTGCTGGGGTGCTGATTGTGCCGGACTTCGCACGCCTGGCCGAGCGGCTCGGTGTCGACGTCGGCGCCGCCCGGGCGCGCGTCGGCTCACCCGAGGTCCGCGCGCTCTACGAGCCGATCATCGAGGGCGTCAACGCGAGCCTCGCGCAGTACGAGCGCCTGAAGCAGTTCGCGCTCATCGGCAACGACTTCACGATGGCCACGGGCGAGCTCACGCCGACGATGAAGGTCAAACGTCGCGTGGTGGAGCAGAAGTACCGGGAAGCGATCGAGGGGCTCTACTTCCAGGCGTCGAAGATCCTCGCCTGATCGAGCGGCCACCAGCGCAGCTGCACCTTGCCGATGATGTATTTCTTCGGCACGAATCCCCAGGTGCGGCTGTCCGAGCTGTTGTTGCGGTGATCGCCCATCACGAAGTACCGCGCCTGGGGCACCACTTCGGGGCCCCACGTCAGGTGATCGCGGAACTCTTCAGGGATGAACTCGTCGGGCAACGGCACGTCGTTGCGGTAGATGCGGCCGTCAACAGAGCGAATCGTGTCGTACGGTTCGCCGATCACACGCTTCACGAATGACTTGTCGGGATCGTCGGGGTAGAGCAGCATCACGATGTCGCCGACGCGCGGATCGTGCAACTGGTACGCGAGCTTGTTGACGATCAGACGGTCCTGATCCTCGAGGGTCGGCGCCATGCTCTGGCCTTCGACGCGCGCGACCTGGAACCCGAACGTGACGATGAGCGTGGCGTAGACCGCTGCAGAGAGCAGCGTCTTGAACCACGCGAACAGTTCTTCGCCGATGCGCGAAAGCGTGTGTGAGGCCGAGACGCGCGCGGTCTCTGTCGCAACCGCAGCGGGCGCCGCCACAGGCGCCAGGCCCGCGGCGTCGGCCGCGTCGGCGTGCTCCGCTGGGTTTCCGATCTCGAGATCGGCCGTGTGCTCGAGACTGGCAAAGGGTGATTCGCTGCCGGCGCCAAACACCGCGTCGGCCGTCCGCGCGAACGGATCGGCGTCCGCGCGATGGATGGCGTCGTGCGCTGGGGGCGGAGGCGCGGCGGGCGTAAAGACGGCCGGGCGGAATTCCGCCGGACGGAACGCGTACGGCGCCTCGGCTGGCGTCGAGGCCAGCGGCGCGGGCTCATGCGCGGCCGGAGCCGACCCTACAGCTGCAGATACTCCCGGAGCCGTCGTGTTTGCGACCGGCTGACCGGAATCTCCGTGGCCTTCGGGTCTTTCATCTTCAGGAGGAAATTGCGACTGAACCAGGGCACGATCTCCTTGATCTTGGTGATGTTCACCAGGTGCGACCTGTGGACCCGCCAGAACACCGCCGGGTCCAGCCGCGCCTGCAGCTCGTCGAGCGTCCGATAGTTAGACGTGCCCGACACACTGTTTGTTACCACGACGATGGTCTCGTCTACCAGTGATGCGTGAACGACCTCCTCGGCCTGCACGAGGATGAACCGCTCGCTGACGCGTATGGCCAGCTGATCCCGGCGTCCCTGCCGGGCCTGCACCGCTTCGATGACCTTTTCGAGGTCCGCAGGGGCCAGCGGCTCTGGAACGGCCGCTTTGGCGGCCTCCGAAGGCCCCGCCAGACGCCGCCGCACCCGCTCGATCGTCTGCTCAAGTCTATCGGCATCAACCGGTTTCAGCAGATAGTCCACGGCGTTCACCGAAAACGCTTCGATGGCGTACTGATCGAACGCCGTGACGAACACAAGCTGCGGTAGCACGTCGGCCTCGATCAACCGTCGCGCGACCTCGAAGCCGGTGAGGCCCGGCATCTGCACGTCGAGGAACAACAGGTCGGGCCGCAGATCGCCGGCCAGACGCAACGCACCGACGCCATCAGAAGCCTGACCGACGATCTCCACCGCCTCGATGCCGCTGAGCAGGAAGCACAGTTCCTCCCGCGCCAGGGTTTCATCGTCAACGACCAGAATGCGAAGAGGGCGCATCAGGCCGTGGCCTTTTCCGGAAGCACGAGTTCGGGAATCTCGATGCGCGCCATGGTGCCCTGCCCGGGCGTGCTCTGCAACCGAAGCTGGTAGTTCGCTCCGTAGATCACGCGCAGGCGCTCGTTGATGTTGCGCAACCCGATGCCGCTCTCGTTCGACGTCGCGAGGCGCTCGGTCGGAATTCCCACGCCGTTGTCCACGACCTCGATCACGGCGTGGCCGGCCCGCCGTTCGGCGCGCAGCGTGATGCGTCCTTCGCCCAGCTTGCGCGAGAGCCCGTGCTTGATCGAGTTCTCGATCAGCGGCTGCAGGATCATGCTGGGCACGACGACATCGAGGCTCGACTCATCCAGAAACTTCTCGACCACCAGGCTGGGTCCGAAGCGGACGCGTTCGATGTCGAGGTACTCGTCCACGGCCGCGATCTCCTCGCGCAGCGTCACGAAGTGTTCCTGGCTCCTCAGCAGCCGCCGCAGCAGACCCGAGAGCTTGACGATGAGCACACGCGCCGTTTCCGGCTGCGATCGAATCAACGACGTGATCGACGTCAGGGTGTTGAACAGAAAGTGCGGGTTGATCTGATTGGCGAGCGCCTCGACGCGCGCCGCCATCAGCAGTTTTTCCTGTTCGGCCAGCCGATGCTCGATGCGCGCGCTGTTCCAGATCTTGATGGGAATCGCGACGCACAGGACAGTCGTGAGGTAGATGAGAATCGTGATCCAGCTGGTCGGCGACTCGTAGCCGAAGATGCGCAGAGGAAACCGGTGGTGGATCTGCTGACGGAGCAGCTCCAGCATCACGGGCGCCATCACGAGGATCACCTGCCAATCCACCTTGATCGAGCGCACGAGGCGCCAGGCAGATCGGTGCAGTTTGGTGACGAAGAACGGCGTGAACCGCCAGATTTCTTCTTTCGGGCACAACTCGCGCAGGCCGCCGCCAGCGAACCCGCAGCCGATGGCGAAAGGTAGCGCGGCCCACTCCGCGGGTCCGACGAACGCGAGTAGTCCTGTCGCCGCGCCGACGATCGCGCCGGCGTAGGGGCCGGCGATGAGACCGGTCAGATAGGCGCCGGGAAGGGTCAGATCCGCCGCGTTGTACCCGAGCAGCCAGCGGAGCGCGACGCCGGTCGTCAGCGGAATGCCGAAAGCCGCGGCGAACACGAGGCGCTCAGGCCAGTCGCGGCGCTCGGTCAGCAGAATCTGGCGAAAACGCTGAAACCGGACGAGCATCGTCGCGAGAATGGCCGAGACTGCGACGTTGACCATGAGCGTCAGCAGCAGCGTCTTCTCGTCGAGCTGATTTACCATCGCAAAGTTGGTCGTAAGTATAACACTGAGACGGACTTAGGCTCTGGCGCCTGTCGCGGTGTGGCGACCGCGGTGCCGTGGGAACGCCCGCCGCCGGCGCGAAGCCGATCCATATCGCGTCGGCCGCCGTTTGCTATCATGACGCCATGATTCGGCCGTTCCTCACAGGCTTTGCGCTGACGTTCAGGCACATGTTCCGCAAGCCGAACACCGTGAACTATCCGGACGAAAAAGTTCCGGTGTATCCGAAATACCGCGGCAAACAGGTGCTGATGCGCGACGAGAACGGCCTCGAGAAGTGCGTGGCGTGTGGTCTGTGCGCGGTCGCGTGTCCTGCCGATGCCATCTACCTCGAGGCAGCGGAAAACGACGGCACGGTGCAGGCGGGCCCGCGCTATGCGTCGGTGTACCAAATCCACAAGACGCGGTGCATCTTCTGCGGATTCTGCGAGGAGGCGTGTCCTGTGTCGGCCATCTTCATGGGCAAGGACTACGAGCTCGCGGTGTACAGCAACCAGGACTTCATCTGGGACAAGCAGGATCTGCTCGTGCCGGCCGCGACCACGCCGGCCCAGGCGCGGTAACCGTCTCGATCGCCCCCAATGCAGGGGTTTCTCGATGCTCTCGACCAGCGCGTGCTCGTCTGTGACGGCGCGATGGGTACGATGCTCTACGCGAAGGGCATCTTCCTCAACCGCTGCTTCGACGAGCTCAACCTGACGCGGCCGGATCTGGTCGCCGACGTCCACGCGGACTACGTCCGCGCCGGCGCCGACATCGTCGAGACGAACACGTTCGGCGCGAATCGCTTCAAGCTGAACGACTTTGGCCTTGGCGACCAGGTGTCTGCCATCAACCGCAACGGTGCCTCGCTGGCCTGCCGGGCTGTGGGTGCGCACGCCTTCGTGGCCGGCGCCATCGGTCCGCTTGGCGTGCCTCTCGAGCCCTGGGGCCGAACCGGCGTTGACGAAGCTGAGCAGGCGTTTCGCGAACAGGCCCAGGCGCTCGCCGACGGCGGCGTCGATCTGTTCATCCTCGAAACCTTCCGCTACCTCAACGAGATCCTCGCGGCCATTCGTGCCCTGCGCGCCGTTTCAACGCTGCCGATCGTCGCGCAGATGACGACCGGTGAGGACGGCACGACGCACGACGGAACGCCGCCGGAGGTGTTCACGCCTGAGCTCGAGCGCGCCGGCGCGGACGTGATCGGCCTCAACTGTTCGGTCGGACCCGCCGCGATGCTCGAGACCATCGAGGCCATGGCGAGGATTTCCGGCGCGCGTCTTTCGGCGCAGCCGAACGCCGGGCGGCCGCGCGAAGTGGACGGCCGGAACCTGTACCTCAGCTCACCCGAGTACATGGCGACCTACGCGCGCCGTTTCATCGCGGCCGGCGTGCGGCTGGTGGGCGGCTGCTGCGGCACGACGCCAGAGCACACGCGTCAGATCGCCATTGCCGTTCGCAGCATGACGCCGACGTCGAGGCCGACGCCGGTCGGCAGCGCCGACGGCCAGGCCGGGCCGCTGCCCACGGTTCCCCGCGCAGAGAAGTCCAGGCTCGCACGGGATCTTGCCGACGGCGCGTTCGTGACGATTGCCGAAGTGTCCGCGCCGCGCGGATTGGATCTGTCGGCGCCCGTACGGCAATCGCGGCGGTTCCGTGAACTCGGCGCCGTTGCCGTGAACGTGCCGGACTATCCGAAATCCGGCGCGCACGCGAGTGCGCTCGCCCTCGCACTGGCCGTCGAGCAGGGCCAGGTCGAAACGCTGCTGCACTACACGTGTCGCGACCGCAGCCTGATCGGGATGCAGTCCGATCTCATCGGCGCGCACGCGATGGGGCTGCGCAACGTGCTCCTGACGACCGGCAGCCCGGCGACGGTGCGTTCGTACGCCGATGCGACGTCGGTGTTCGACGTCGACGCGATCGGCCTGGTCAACATGGTCGCGAGCCTCAATCGCGGGCTGGACATCGCGGGGCAGCCACTGGGCGCGCCGACGAGCTTTCACATCGGCGTCGCCGTCAACCCGTTCGCGCCCGATCCCGACGCCGAGTGGCGGCGGCTCGATCACAAGGTTGACGCGGGTGCGGAGTTCCTGCTGACGCCGCCGATACTTGACGTGGAGGCGTTCGCGCGCGTGCTGCCGCGGCTCAAGGCCACAAAGTTACCGATCGTCGCCGGACTTGCCGCGCTCGAGAGCCTGCGCCACGCCGAGTTCCTGGCCAGCGAAGTGGCCGGGGTGCGCGTGGCCGAGCACGTGCTCGATCGGCTGCGCCGCGCGGCCGATCAGGCGGATGCCGCGCTCGCGCTCAGCGTAGAGATCGGCGCGTCGCTGCGCGCCGAGGTTCAGGGTTTGCACGTCACGTCGTTCCACGGCTCGCCGCTCACGGCCGAGCATCTGCTCACGGAACTCGGGGCCATGTCGGCCCGTTCTGGAAAGGCCGGGAGGATCCGTCATGCGTGACGCGTCGAACGGTCAGGGAATCCGCGAGCACGTCCTGCTCTTCAGCCGGTTCCTCCGCAGTCCGCGAACGGTGGGCGCCGTCACCGCCAGCTCGCGGGCGCTGGCTGACGCCATGGTCCGGGATCTCGACCTCGGGCATCCCGGCCGCATCATCGAGTTGGGGCCTGGCACCGGCGCGTTCACGTCCGCGATCGTCGACGGTTTGGGCGCCGGCACGGAGTTCCTGGCGATCGACATCGATTCGGAATTCGTGAAGCAGATCCAGAAGCGCTTTCCCGCCATCGACTGCGTGTGCGCATCGGCCGAGAACCTCGAGGCCATCGCGCGTGATCGAGGATTGTGGCCGGTGGATCACATCGTGTCTGGATTGCCGTTCGTCAGCTTGCCGCAGCCGATGACGAAACAGATCCTGGAAGGCGTGCAGCACTCGCTCAGGCCGGGCGGAACGTTCACGACGTTTCAGTACGTCCACGGATACGGTCTGCCGTCAGCGATTGCCTTCAGGCGGGCCATGAGTGAGAAGCTGGGCGGTCCGCCGCGCGTCCGTCTCGTGCTTCGTAACATCCCGCCGGCGCTCGTGCTCACGTGGCAGAAGGCGGAAGAGTCTAAAGGCGCTGCGCGATAAGAGCCGCGACGACGTCGGCGCCGTTCACGTCCATCCGTTCGGGGGCAGGCGGCCGCAGGCGCAGCGCTTCGAGTGACTCCCGCCAGGCGCCGGCAAACAGACGATCCTGATCGATGAAGCGGCTGCGCACGAAGCGGCGCAGACCATCCACGAGAATCGGGTACTCACGAAACTCGCCGCGCGAGGTGTAGAGCATCGCGCTGTTCGTGGCAATGCACTCAGCCGTGATGCCGTATCCGGGCTTCGTCATCACCACATCGACAGCGCCCACGAGATCCTCGTACCGGAATCCGCTGTCGATGAACTGCGACTCCTCGACGAACACCACGCTGGCGGGCCGGGCGCTGGACTCGTTGCGGAGCCGATCGGTGGTGACGATGGTCCAGGTGTCCAGACAGTCCAGGCGCGCGAAGTCGAGCGACGGCAGACCGTAGCCGCCGAACGAGAGCAGCGCGGCCGGTCGATCGGCGGCAATGCCGAAGTGTGCGCGCGTGTCGGCGCGATTGCGCGTCGGCCGGCGGGCGATGAGCGGCACGTCGCGCACGTCGGCCATGGTTTCAAAGCCGCCGGCGAAGGGCAGCCGCAGACCGAGCGTGGCGCGCCGGTACGCCTGCCGGATCACGTCGAGGACCGCCGGCGCTCGGTCGGCGAAGCCGGGGTGGCCCTCGTAGATCCAGTCCCACGTGAAGTTCGCGAGCGCGATCGCCGGCACGCCGAGCCGCGCGGCAACCTCGAAGGCAAGCGGCGGGATGTCGCCCACGATCAAATGCACGTCATCTGATCGCAGCGTCGCGACCTCCGCGTCCACTCGTTCATTAAACGTCTCGTAGAACCTGACAGCGGCATCGATCGTGGCGTCGTCATCGTGCATGACGCTGGTGGACTGGACGATGCCCGTATCGCAGGCGCCGGGCCGCAGTTCGATTGGCGCTGTCACCGTACGTCGAAGGAGATCGGCATTGACCGCCGAGCGGACGACGGTCCGGACGTCGGGCCGCCGGCGTCCGAGGATGTTCAGGACTTCGACGTCTCGCGACGCATGGCCGAACCCGTGGCCGCTGATGTACCAGACGAGCGTCACGCGCGAAGGCCAGTGGCGATCATCGCACTACCAGGAAGGAGACGGCACGCGGCGCCGGCGTCAGTACCAAGCCGGTTGCGGCGTGCAGGACGTCGGGGAACGCCGCGAACGTGCCAGGCGCTGCGTGAATGTCGATCGTGTAGGTGCCCGTAAGGTGCGTCTCGTCGATGACGGGCACGCCGAAGGTGCTTTCGAGCATCGTGCTCAGCGCATCCATCGACAGACTGCCGGACACGTCGAGGCGTGTGTTCTCTCCGCTGCCCTCGAGGCGCGTCGTCGTCCAGTCGACATCCTGAACAGAAATGCCATCCGTCCAATCGGCCTCGTCCGTCGAGAGGGCATCGGGGTCGGTTGTCTCGAAGCTCACGTCGCCCACGCCGCCGCCACCTTCGGCTGATTCCTGCACGAGCCGTCGCGCACCGTCAGGCGCCGAGAGGACCCAGGTCTCCACCGTTCGGGTCTCGCTCGCGATGGCCAGGCCGAAGTGTCTCGTCAACGCCTCGCGCATGACGGCATCGATCCCCCGCGTATCCTGCTTCTCTGCGGGAAGAATCAGGTACAGGTCGTACGGACCGCGCGGGTCCAGATCCGGCAGCGCGTCGATGCGCGTGAGCGGCACGCCATAAATTGCCGCGATCGCGCGTCGAAGCGTGAACCCTTCGAGAATCCAGTGGCGCGGTCCCCGATTCGACGACGTGGCTTTGTGCGTGCTCCGCGAGACGCGCAGCTCGTATGACGGTGGGATGAACAACTGCGCTCCGGGAACATGCTCCCCGCCGGCTGATCCCGTGACCTGCAGGATCTCCGCGCGCGCTTTCTCGTATGTGATGCCGTAATTCGCGAGAAGCCCTGCGGCCTCGGATTCGCGTTGCCGAAGCAGCGCCAGGAGCAGATGCTCGGTGCCGATGTAATGGTGCGAGAGTGCGTCAGCTTCCATCGCCGCATCGTTCAGCACCGTTTTCGTATCTGCGCCGAACGGTACCTCGATCGCCGTGTTGAACTCGTGGCGCGGCGGCGCACTGCGAAGAATCTCTGCATGTACGCGATCGAGCGAAGCGCCCGACCCGGACAGGATGCGTCCGGCCACACCTTTTCCTTCGCGCATCAGCCCGAGCAGCAGGTGCACGGGCTCGATCGGGAAATGCCCCATCTGGCCGCACTCGTAGCGCGCAAAGAACAGCACGCGACGTGCGCGTTCGGTGTAGCGCTCGAACATGAATTCAAAACGCTAACACAGGCGTCGGGGTGTGCCGAGTGCGATAGATTCGTGGACGTGACGCACTTCAGCATCTCCGTTCACATCAAGGCCACGCCCGATCGCGTGTGGGCGGTGATGCTCGACATCGAGCGCTGGCCGGAGTGGACGAAGTCGGTCACGCGCATCGAGCCGCTGCAGCCCGGAGGGCTCGCGATCGGACATCGCGCAAGGATCCGGCAGCCGCGCCTCCCGCCAACGGTGTGGCGCGTCACCGAGGTCAACGATCGCGGCTTCACGTGGATGGCTGGCGCAGGACCGGCACGAACGGTCGCGAGCCACTGGGTTGAACCGGACGGAGCCGGGACGCGCGCGACCTTGTCGCTGCGCTTCGAAGGTTTCCTGGGCCCGTGGGTGGCCCGCCTCACGAAGAACCTGACCGAACGCTACCTCGCGATGGAAGCCGAGGGCCTCAAGGCGCGAAGCGAGGGACGGCGCTGAGGCCGATCGGACCCGTGGCAATCGCCCGCGCCGCCTGTTAGCATGCGACCTGATCATGAACGAGCGCGACTTCTTCACCGAAAAGCCTGAAATGAAGCCGATGTCCCTCGCGTGCCCGAAGTGCCGGCATCGCGACGACTATCAAATCAAATGGGTTCGCTTCACGAAGAAGGATCGGCTGCCGCCCAATGCCAACCCCGCCGACCGGGCGAAATTCGAGAAGCTGCGCGACTACCTCTATCGCATGGATGACATGGTCAACTGCAGTCGCTGCAAGCGCCGCTTCGAGATTCCGTCGCACCAGAACATGGTGTTTCTCTAACGGCTTACGGCTCACGGCTTACGGCTCACGGCTTACGGAACGGCAAGGACGTGCGCGTCAGTACACGAACGGCAGCATACGGTAGCGAACCCGCGAGGCGTACGCGGCGTATTGCGGACCGAATTGAGCGGTGAGTGACCGCTCCTCGAAGGGAATGGCCAGCGCGAGATAGAAAGTGCTGATCGCGGCGAACGCGAGTCGGGAGCCGGTCATCGTCGGTGTCGGCCAGACCATCAGGATCCAACCCAGATAGATCGGGTGGCGAACGATGCCATACCACCCGGACTCCTTGAGTTCGAGCGATTGCGTTCGCGGCCGATCGAAGGCCTGTCGCAAGCCGGCGAGTGAGAACACGTCGAGGGCGCCCGAGGCGCGGGCCGTGATCAGCACTCCGAGAAGCTGGGCGGCGACGAACGCCCAGCGCCACGGGTTGCCAAGCGACCAGAGCGTGCCCGGCACCGGCTTCCACGCGAGGAGCACCCATGCAAACAACAGGCTCGCGAACCAGACATAGAACGTGCGCTCGAATCGCGGCGTCACCACGGCCGTGACGGCACTCTTGATGCCCGTGCGGGCAAACAGCGAGTGATGCAGGGCGAACACAGAGAACAGCAGGGCATCGAAACTGGCGGCAGGTATCGGTGACGGGTCCGGCGCGCCAGTTGCCGGGCTGTGGGCGTCGGTTCCGAACGAGAAGACGTAAGTGAAACACCCGAGTCCGAGAGCGCTCACGAAGACGACCGCGCCGGCCACCGCAAACGCACGACCAAGCAGGACGCCGATCGATCGTTCTGGCGGCATTGGAACCGTATTATAAGAACTGGGTCCGACATGTCTCTGCCTCGCGTGGCCATTACTGGCATCGGCGTCGTTTCGCCATTCGGGGTCGGCCGCGATCTTTTCTGGGATCACGTGCGACGTGGCGTCAGCGGCACGCGCGCAGTCACCGAATTCGACGCCGCGCACCTGCCGTGCCGCGTCATGGCCGCGGTACCGGACGCGGACATCGCGGCTGCCGGACTGGCCTTCGCGGATCCTGGCGATGAGTCGGAGAGCAACGGCCGGGCCGATCCACGCCGGTACGCGAAGGTCTCGCGGATTGCGGTGCTCGCGGCGCGCGAGGCCCTTCAGGATGCGGGACTCGAGCCCAACTCGCCCGACATTGGCGTCATCGTCGGCAGCGGCGCCGGCGGTATCGACGTCGCGGAGCGGCAGTACGGCGACTACTACGCCGGCGCATTCCATCGCGTCTCGCCGTACGCCATTCCTGTTTCGATCGTCGGCATTGTCTCCAGTGAAATCTCCATCGCCCTCGGCCTGCGCGGCATCAGCCACGTGGTCTCGACGGGTTGCACCAGCTCCACTGATGCGATCGGGTACGCCGCGGCGCTGATTCGTTCGGGCGAGGCCGAGGTGCTCGTCACCGGCGGCGCCGACGCGTGCGCGACACCGGGCATGCTCTTCGGCTTCGGTCGAATGCGCGCGGTGGCGACCAAGTACAACGATCAGCCGGCGCTGGCGTCGCGGCCGTTCGATCGCGATCGCGACGGCTTCGTGCTTGGAGAGGGCGCCTGGCTCTTCACGATTGAGCGCGAGGATCGCGCGCGGGCGCGCGGTGCGCGCGTCTACGCGATTGTCGAGGGCTACGGGTCCACGTGCGACGCGTACCATCGCGTGCAGATGGACCCGGACGGCACCGAGATCGTTCGCGCCATGAGCCTGGCGGTGACGCGCGCCGCCCGGCCGCGCGAGTCGATCGGGTACGTCAATCTTCACGGCACCTCGACGGTGCTGAACGATACGGTCGAAGCGCGCTGCGTGCGGCGGTTCTTCGGTTCGCACGCCGACGCGATCGCCGGATCCTCCACGAAGTCGATGATCGGTCATCCTCAGGGTGCCAGCGGCGCAGCCGGTGTCGTGACATCGGCGCTTGCGCTGACCTGCGGCGTGCTGCCGCCGACCATCAACCTGGCCAACCAGGATCCGGAGTGCGATCTGGATTTCATTCCGAACAGCGCGCGCCGCACTGAAGTCGAGGCGGTACTCTGCAACTGTCTCGGTTTTGGATCGAAGAACAGCGCGCTCGTGCTCGGCCGCGCCGACCCGCCATGCTCGACGTAATCGTGGCGGGCGCGGGACCTGCCGGCGCGATGGCTGCGCTGGTTCTTGCGCGCACCGGTGCCCGCGTCCTGGTCGTCGATCGAGAAGACTTTCCGCGCGACAAGTTGTGTGGCGACACGCTGAACCCAGGGGCCGTGCGGCTGCTCGCATCTCTCGGGCTCATCGGCGGCCCTCTCGCGAACGCTCGCCCACTGGCCGGGATGATCCTCACCGGCCCTCATGCGTCCGTGCGCGCCACATATGACGACGGCGCCGTCGGACTTGCGCTTCCGCGCCGCGAGTTTGACGCGTGGCTCCTGAACGAGGCCATTCGCGCTGGCGCGCATTTCGAGTCCGGCTGCACCGCGCGCTCCCCTCTGGTGGAGGACGTGTGTGGAGCGCAGCTGGTGCGCGGGCTCATCGTCACCAGACGCGGTGCAAGCGGGCCGCTGCGTCTTCCTGCATCACTGACCATCGCGGCCGACGGGCGTCGGTCGGCCATCGGCCGGGCGCTTGGGCTGGTCACCGATCCGATCAAGCCACGCCGATGGGCGTTCGGGGCGTATGCCACCGGCGTGACCGGCGTGACCGATCTGGGCGAGATGCACGTTCGCGGTGGTTGGTACGTGGGCATCGCGCCCATGCCGGGTCCCTATGTCAACGTCTGCGTCGTCACGGA
>Ga0111538_10001076_pt1 | contig 38130 bp, 37 predicted proteins | sample SoiMethybrSBSTD1_FD_79669 | JGI IMG/M metagenome (GOLD analysis project Ga0111538, IMG submission 79669) | Bulk soil microbial communities from a Populus tree surrounding site in Tennessee, USA - Soil MetaG P. TD hybrid SBSTD1 (version 2)... | ecosystem: Environmental > Terrestrial > Soil >...
CGGACGCTGTCCGGAGGGCCGGACGAACGCGCCCCGGCGCGTGTCCGGAGGGCCGGACGCTGTCCGGAGGGCCGGACGAACGCGCCCCGGCGCGTGTCCGGAGGGCCGGACGCTGTCCGGCGGACCGGACATGTCCGGGAGACGATATCGTGGGGTTTTCTTCGATGAACCGAGGCACCCGGCGATGCGGCCAGTCACGCTTCGTCGGGCGCACGGCCGTAGCGACTGAAGCGCGATTGCCAGCCTGTGTCGCCGAAGGCCTCGCCATGGAGGCCGTCACTGCTGGCCGCGACGTCCTCGCCGTCGGCCAGCAGCAGGATCGGTCGGTCCGCCTCATGGAGCTCGTGAAGGGCGAAGAGGAAGTCGTGGATCGCGGAGTCCAACACGATCCGCACCAGCCGGCGGGCCAGCTCTCGCTCCCCATCGTCCAAGCGCGCGAGTCCCGCTTGAAGCGTTGCCAGGCTCGGCGCCTTCGAGTCACCCGAGAGGATCATGTCGGCCGTCTCGAAGGCCCGGTCGCGCAGGGTCTCCATGACGAGCCGACCGAAACGATCCAGCGCTTCGCTCACGTCCCTCCCAAGAAACTCTGATGTGGCGGCCGTGGCGGTTCAACCGTCATTTGCTCACGTTGCCGAGGTGGCCGAAGAAGACGCGGGCGGCCTGGAGGCGACCCTCCTCGACGGCGCACTGGTGGCGGACGCCCTCGAGCTCGGCGTTGATCGCTTCCATTGCGGAGCGGCACTGCTCGATCTCGCTCTCGAGGCGGGCGATCTCCGACTGCAGCTCGTTCTGCCGGCTGGAGGCGTCGGTGCCCTTGACCTCGCCGACCGCGCGCACCACCTGGATCTTGCGGCCGGCGTCCTCGACGACGTGGTTGGGGGACTTGCCGATCGCACTGAGGAACGCCTTGGCGGCGGCCAGGCGCGAGGCCTGCGGCAGGGTGTTGTCGAGACCCTCGAGGAACTTCTCGAGCTGCTCGACCTCGTCGGTGTTGGGGATGCCGGCCTGATCGTAGAGGGCCTGGAAGTCGATGTTCCCCTTGAGCACGGTCGGGTCGGTCCCGGCGGGCAGGTTGCCGACCTGGCCGGCCGGCAGCTCGAGGGCCGCCAGGTCGGCGTCGACCTGCGCCTCGACCGACGACAGATCGGCCGGCGTGGCGGCCGACTGGTTGTCCGACACCACGAACAGACTCTTCACCTTCTTCCAGCTCACGGTCGACCTCCTGGTGGTCGACGCTAGCCCGGCGCGGCGCGGCGGCGCAAGCCGCGTGGGCGTCGCCGCCCGGCCAGGAGGACGAGGAGCAGGGCGGCCGCGGTCGACCCGCCGCTCTGCCCGGTGGTCTCGCAGCCGCCGTCCGCATCCCCCGACGGCGCCGGCCCACCGTCACCCGTGGCAGCCGGCGCGCCGTCGGGGGCCTCGTCCGGCTCGAACATCGCGATCGAGCCCCAGGTGGTGTCGGCCGCTGCGACGTAGCGATCGACCGTGGCGTCCGTATAGCCGGCCGCCGACGCCGTGACCGTGACGTCGCCGGCGGCGACGTGGGTGAACGTGTAGCGGCCCTCGGCGTCGGTGGTGGCCGTCTCGCCGGTCGACAGCGACACGACCGCCCCGGCGATCGGCTCGGCCTCGTTGTCGATGGCCGCGTGGCGGACGAAACCGGTCAGGTCACCGAACGGCTCGACGATCTGGACGCCGAGGTGGTTCGAAACCACCCGGCAGCAGCCGTCCGACGGCTTGTTGACCACCCCGCCCTCCGACCCGATGACCAGGGTGGTCGACCCGCCGCCGTCGATGTTGAGCGCGCGCCAGGCGCCGAACTCGACCATGAGCGCGCCCACCTGCTTGGTGGTCATGCCGGCGGCGCCGGTGTACCGGCCGTCGATGGTGGCCAGGATGAGGGTCTTGCCGTCCTGACTGAGGCCGATCGCGCTGCGGGGCTCGTTCTGGCAGAAGTGCGGATCGCAGCCGTCGAACGACCAGGGTGGCACGGGGTCGAGCGCGACGCCCTGGTCGACGATCTGCGGTCGGCCGCCGATGATCTCGCGCATCCAGTCCTCTGGTGCCGCGATGATGTCGGCTGGCGACGAGAGGAGAGCCCGGTTGTCGACCCCGAAGGCGACCCATCCCTCGTGGGCGCTATCGGATGTGTTGGACCACACCTGGCCGTCGCCCATCGCCAGCCCGCTGGTCTTCCACGGCGCGGTTCGGGTGCCGAAGTCGCCGTTGATCGCGACGTGCACACCGTACTCGGAGGCGAAGGTCGGGACCGTCTTGCCACCCGGCGGCCGGGTGGCGCGCAGGCGGATGGTCTTGAGCGAGAGGTCGATCTTGACCACATGGATGCGCTGGCTGCTGGTGACCCGTCGGATGTGAGTGACGCCGGGGTACGGGGTGGTGGTGTCGTCGGCGCGTGCGACCGAAAGGTTGCAGAGCGCCGCAGTGCCCACGCCAGTCAGCAGGGCGAGCGCACGAGCGGACGAAAGCTTCCGGCGGAGTGGAGACATGTGACGGGCCATGCGGGCGTGCGGTGCAGGAAGCGATCCAAAAGCACACGTTTGTTTTTTATGCTGAGAGACCCGAAGAGGCGGGAGGAGAGGGCGAGCGGCACGATCGCTTCCCGCCCGGCTGGTCGCCGAAGCTGACCTGCCGGTGACGGGGCGGCCGCCGGGCGCTGGTGATACCATCGCTGACTTCGGTCGGAGCGACCCATCCCCATGGAGAAGGACAAGACTCCCGCCCCGCGGGGCCGGCGCCCGGACAAGCACGACGAGACCCAGATGCTCGAGGAGGCCGACATCCTCGAGGTCCGCGGCACCACGTCGCCGCCGGTGGATGAAAGCTGGAGCGACGAGCTACCCGCTCCGGTGCCCGAGCCGGATCCGCCGGCGCGAGTGGGGGCAGCGGCCGCGACACCCGCGCGGGCGGCCTCGCCGGCACCGGCGCGGGCGGCGTCGCCCGCGGCCTCGCCGGCACCGGCGCAGACGGCCGCTCGCGGCCCGGCACCCGCCCGGACCGCCGAACCCGCCCCGACACCGGCGCGGACGGCCTCGCCGGCGGCCACTCCGGCACCGGCGCGGGCGGCCTCGCCAGCGGCCACTCCGGCACCGGCGCGGGCGGCCTCGCCGGCGGCCACTCCGGCACCGGCGCGGGCGACGTCGCCCGCGGCCTCGCCGGCACCGGCGCGCACGGCCGCTCCGGCACCGGCGCGCACATCACCGCCAGCTCCAGCGCCGCGCTCCTCGCCGCCGCAAGCGCCCAGGGGGCGTCCGGACCGGCCGCCGCCGGCAGCACCGGCGGCCGAGGGGGCCACGACCTCGAGCGAGCGCTGGATCCGCGAGGCCGAGGCGGTGGCCGGGTCGCTTCCGACCCGCGCCGCCCTGCTCCTGTCCTTCCACGCCCGCATCGCCCTCGAGCAGCAAGGCGACGTCGAGACGGCGACCGCCGCCCACGCGCGCGCCGCCGCGCTTGCGCCCGACGCCCGCTTCGTCGCGATGACCCGCCGCTGGCTCGCCGAGCGACGCGGCGACGCCGAGGAGATCCTGTCCGCCGCGCGCGCCGAGATCCCGCTGGCCGGCGACGCCTCCGAGCGGGCGCCGCTGCTCTGGCAGATCGCGGGCATCGAGGACGCCGCCGGGCGATCCGAATCGGCCGAGCGCGCCTTCCGCGAGGTGGTCGGCCTCGACCCGCAGGACCTCGGCGCCCATCTGGCCCTGGCGGCGGTGGCGCTCGAGCGGGGCAACCAGCGCGCCGCAGCCGAGTCGTGGGAGACCGCCGCGTCGCGCACGGACGATCAGGTCGCGCGCGCCGCCTTCTTCACCGCCGCCGCCAGCCTGCGCGAGTGCCAGCTCGGCGATCTGGCCGGCGCCCGCCTCGCCTACGAGCGCGCGCTCGAGGCCGATCCGCAGGGCGCGGCCGCCCAGGCCGCGCTCGAGTCGCTGCACCTGCGCGCCTCGCACTGGACCGATCACGCCCGCGCGCTCCTGGCCGAGGCCGACCAGATGGGCGAGATCGATCCCGGCCTCGCCTACCACGAGCGGGCCGGCGACGTCTTCTGGGAGAGCCTGGGCGACGGGGTCGCCGCCGCCCGCTGCTACGAGCGCGCCGCCGTGCTGGCCCCCGACGTGGTCCCGCTCGGCAAGCTGGCCGCGCTCTACGAGCAGGAGGGCCGCTACCCCGACCTGGTGCGCATCTACGAGGAGCTGGTCGGGCGGCTCGACGACCCGATGCGCCGGGCCGGCATCCTCCTTCGCCTCGGCACCGTGTACGAGAGCCGGCTGGGCCGCTCCGAGGACGCGCTGCGCTGCTACCACGCCGCGCTCGAGGCGGCGCCCACCCTGGCCGCCGCCGCTCACGCGCTCGCTGCCCATTATCAAGCCCACCGGCGCTGGGCCGATCTCGCCGCCCTGCTCCTGGTCGAGGCCAACCGGCTGGCCGATCCGGTCCAGCGCGCCGGGCGGTACGTGGCTCTCGCCCAGCTGTGCGAGGTCCACCCGGAGAGCACCGACGACGTCGCCGCGCTCTACGAGCGGGCGCTCGCCCTCGACCCGGGCCAGTCGGCCGCCATCGATTCCCTCGATCGCATCTACCGCGCCGCCGGCCGCTGGGAGCCGCTCATCTCGCTCTACGAGCAGCAGCTCGCCCATTCGAAGAGCCCGCGGCGGGTGCGCGCGCTCAGGCTCGCGCTCGCCCAGCTCTACCTCGAGCGAGCCGGCTCGCCCGAGCGGGCGGCAACCCAGCTGCGCGCCGCGCTCGGCGGCGCCCCGGCCGACAACTTCCCGGTCCTGGCGGCGCTCGCCCGCGCGCTGGCCGACGCCGGCAAGTGGCCGGAGCACGTCGAGGTGCTGGCCGGGCAGGCGCAGCTGCTCGACGACGAGGAGGACGTGGTCGCCACGCTCTACCGGATCGCCTGCGTGGTCGAGACGCGGCTCGACGATCCGGTGCGCGCGCTCGCCGCCTACCAGCAGGTGCTGGCGCGCGCGCCGAGCCACGAGCACGCCCTCAACGCCATCCTCCGGCTCCAGCGCAGCCAGTCGCGCTGGGAGGACCTCATCGAGACCGAGCGCCAGCTGCTCGCCTCGACCGAGCGCCCGGAGGAAGCCGCCGCCATCCTCTACCGGATCGGCCAGATCGCCGAGGAGCACCTGGCGCAGCCGGACGAGGCCATCGCCGCCTACAAGGAGGCGCTCGCCCGCCTGCCGTCCTACCGGCTGGCGCGAGTCGGCCTCGAGGGACTCTTGCGCGCGCGCGCCTCCTTCGCCGAGCTCGCCGAGCTGCTCGAGCACCAGGCGGTGGCGGCGCCGGCATCGCTCGATCGCGCCCGCCTCCTCACCCAGGCGGCGATGCTCATCGAGCTGCACGCCACCGACGCCGGCGCCCTCGAGCGGCCGGCGGCGCTCTACCGGGAAGCGCTGACCTTCGCACCCCAGCTGGCGACCGCGCTCTGGGGCCTGGCGCGCATCCGCGAGCGCGCCGGTGACTGGGCCGCGGTGGCCGCCGCCTGCGACGCCCTCGCCGGCGCCGCCAGCGAGCCGGCCTCGCGCGCCCGCCTCCTCGTCCGCCTCGCCCGCGTGGTCGAGCAGCGCCTGGGCGACGCCGCCCGCGCCGCCCAGCTCTACGAGCAGGCGATGGCGCTCCACGCCGGGCCCGCAGCCTGCTTCGATCGCCTGCGCCTGGCGCTCGCCGTGGTCGGCGACTCGGTCGGCTGGCTCGAGATGGCGGCCGGCGCCACTCGCGATCCACGCCTGGCCTCGGCGCTGCTCCGCCTGCGCGCGGCCGCCATCGAGCATGGCGGCGGCGGCGCCGAGATCGCGGCGGAGGCCTATTCGGCCGCCCTGCGCCACTCGAACGAGGCGCAGACGCTGGACGGCCTGGCCAGAAGTCTGGCCCGGCTGGAAAACGACCCCCGCTTGCCCGCCATCACCGCGGCGCGCGCCCGCATGCTGCGCGACGGCCCCTGCCGGGCGCTCCTCCTGTGCGCTGCCGGCTCGCTCTTCGAGCAGGGCGACCGCCAGGGCGAGGCGGATGCCGCCTACGGCGACGCGCTGGCGGCAGTGCCCGACTTCCCGCCCGCGCTCGACGGCCGCAAGCGCCTGCGCCAGAAGGCGGGCGAGTGGGCCGAGGCGGCGGCCGCCGCGGCGGCGCTGGCCGCGCAGATGCGCGATCCGCGCAACCAGGTCGAGATGTACGAGGAGGCGGCGCGCCTCTGTCTCGAGCGGCTGGGCGATCAGGCGGCTGCGGTCCGCCACTTCCGATCGGTCCTCGCCGTCCAGCCGGGCCACCCGGAGGCGCTCGCCCACACGCTCGAGATCCTCGAACAGACCGGCGAGTGGGGCGACGCCGCCGCCGTCCTGTCGGATCAGATCGAGGCGATCACCGACGAGGCGAGGCGCACCGAGCTCCTGGTCCGCCGGGCGCAGATCCTGTCCGAGCGCCTTGGCGACGTGCTCGCCGCCATCGGCGACGTCGAGCGGGCCGCGCGCCTGCGCCCCGGCTCGGCCGAGCTCCTGCGACTGCTCGCCGAGCTGCACGTCGCCGCCGGCCACTGGGCGGACGCCGCGCGCGCCTACGAGCAGCTGGCCGAGGTCGCGCCCGACACCGCTGGCCGGCGCGACGCCCTGCTCGCCCAGGCGCGGATCTGGACCGACCGGGTGCCCGACTACGCGCGCGCCCAGCGCATCCTCGCCGAGGCGGTCACCCTGGCCCCCGACGACCGCGGCGTCCTCGCGGCGCTGGCCGATGTGTCGCGCCACGCCGGCGATCACCGGAACGCGGCCGAGGTCTACCAGCGACTGGCGCGCACCGGCACCGCCCCGGAGCGCGCCACCAGCTTCCTCGCCCTCGCCGACCTCCGCCGCCAGCTGGGCGACGAGGCGGCCGCCGAGATGGCGGCTTCCTCCGCCTTCGATCTGGTCGCCGAGGAGCCGGCCATCGCCTCGCTCCTGGTCGACAGCTATCGCGAGCGCGACGATCAGGACGGCTTCGCCGAGATGGCCGAGGCGGCGCTGCGCCGGTCGGGCCGCGGCAACAAGCCGGGGCACCTCGCGCTGCGCCTCTCGCTGGCGGAGCTCTACCGGAGCGGCTCGCCGGAGCGCGCCCTCGAGCAGCTCCGCAAGGCGGTCGACACCCATGCCACCGCCCAGGCGCCCCGCGTGGCGCTCGGCCGCGCGCTGGTGGCGAGCGACCCACAGGCCGCCATCGCCGAGTTCCGCTCCGTCATCGAGCGCGACCCGACCGAGCCGGCAGCCTACGACGGCCTCGCGGAAGCCTGCGCCCGCCTGGAGCGCGACGGCGCGGCGGCGCTCATGGGGACAGCCGCCGCCCTGCTCGGCGCCGGCGAGGTCCCCGGTGAGCTCCAGATCACGCTTTCGGTCACGCCGCGGCCGGCGGCCGGCTCGCTGCCCCCCGACCTAGCGCTCGAGCTCCTCATCGGCCAGACCCGGGCCGCGGGGGTGCGCGAGGTCATGGAACGCATCGATCCCTACCTCCACGAGATCTTTCCCGAGGGCCAGGAGCTGCGCGAGTCGCTGGCGCCGCTGCCGGACATCCACCCGGCGGCCGGGCTGGCCCAGCGCTTCGCCCCGGCGCTCGGAGTCGAATCGCTCGAGATCTATCGACGCGGCAAGGGCGACCCGCCGATCCTGCTCAGCGAGCCGCGCGCCCTCGCCCTCGGCCCCGACGACCCGGGCGACGACGGCGTGTCGCGGGCTTCCTTCGAGGTCGCCTCGACCCTGGCCCGGCTGGCCGGCGGGTCGGCCATCGGCTGCGCCGTCCCCGGCGACCAGGTTCAGGCCATCCTGCGGGTCGTCACCGATCCCGACGCCGAGGAGGACCGCGAGCTCAAGAAGCGGGTCGGCTCCGCCCTGCCGCGCCGGGTGCGCAAGGAGCTGGAACGAATCGGCGAAGAGTACGGGATCATCGACAGCCGGGCCTGGGCCGCCTGGGAGGAGGAGGAGCGGGCGCGCGGCCGGCGGGCCGGGGTCCTGTTCTCGCGCGACCTCCGCGCGGCAGCCCGCTCCATCGCCCCCGAGGTGATGGCCACCGCCAAGAGCGGCGAGCGCCGGACCCGGGTCGCCGCCAGCCCCGCGATGCTCGACGCCCTCCGTTTCGCCGCCAGCGACGCCTGCTGGGAGTTGCTGCTGCGAGTACACGGCAGCCGCTGAGAGGCGTACGATGCCGGCTCTTCGATTTCCTGGAGGGCGTGATGATCCGAGGGCTGCACGGCATGTTCTATTCCTCGCAGGCGGATGAGCTGCGCGCGTTCCTGCGCGACAAGATGCGCCTGCCCTTCAGCGACGTCGGCCAGGGCTGGCTCATCTTCGACGTCGCGGAGGCGGACATCGGCGTCCACCCGGTCGAGGACCCGTCCCACTCGGGCACCCACGACCTGTCGTTCTACTGCGACGACATCGAGGAGACGGTCGCCGACATGCGATCGCGCGGCGTCGAGTTCGACGGCGAGATCTCCGACCAGGGCTGGGGCTCGGTCATCAAGCTCACCTTGCCCGGCGGCGTGAAGGTGCAGATCTATCAGCCGCGCTATCAGAAGGCGACCAGGGCGAAGCCGGCGGCGCGGACCAAGAAGTCGGTCGCGGCGCGCCCGGCGGCCGCGAAGTCTGCGCGGCGGAAGCCGGCGCCGAAGAGCAAGAAGGCGCCGGCGAAGAAGGCGGCGGGCAAGCTCAAGAAGAGCGCCAAGCGCCGCCGCTGAGCTCAGCGGGTGAAGCTGACGAGGTAGCCGCCGATGTAGCCGCCGCCGGTCGGCGCAACCGGGCACTGGAGCGTCTGGCAGCCCAGGCTGACCGTCGACCCCATGCTGCCGCCCATGCACGTCGTCGTGGCCGTCCCACCGGCAACCGCTGCGAGCTCGCGACCGTCGAGGCTGCGCAGGGTTTCTTTCTTGAGCGAGAGGCGCCGGCTGGTCCGTTTCGACATGCCGGGGGGACATTGCACGGACCGCGCCAGCGGAAGCGCCTGTCCTTGCTCGACGCGGTGGCGCCGCGATGCACGCGGAGTGCACGATCACTGTGCAGCGGCCTGGCATTCACTCAAGTCGCGCAGCCGCGGAACCACCCGTTCCCCCTCGATCTGGTAGGGCACCCGGCAGCGGAGCAGCCGCGCGAGGTCGGACGAGGTTCCACCGTATCGGGGCAAGTCCCACACGCGCCCGCTTCCGTCAGTGCAACCGGTCGCGACCGACGTCCCGCGAGGCGAGAACGCGGCGGCATGGACCGGCTGATCGTGGCCGAGCACGGCCAGCAGGCTCAGCGAGGCGGCGTCCCAGATGCGCGCGCTGCGATCGACCGAGCTGGTGAGGACCATGCGACCGTCGGGGCTCCAGGCGGCGCGGCGCACCGCGCCGACGTGTCCGAGCTCGCCGAGGATCGCGCCGTCCGCCAGCCGCCAGATGGTGGCGGATCGCCCGGACGCGCTCACGGCGCGCGCGCCGGACGGATCGAGCGCGAGCGTGTATCTGGGCTCGCTCGAGTGAAACCGGGCCAGCTCGCGCCCGCTCTGGACCTCCCACACCACCGAGTCATTGTCCTGTCCGGTCGTCGTGACGGTCCGCCCCGTGGGCGCGAAGGCGACCGCGAACAACGCCTTGCCGCCATGGCCGCGGATCGCGCGCACCGGCGCGCCGTCGTCGGCCGACCACAGGCGCAGCATGCCGTCGTGTCCGGCCGAGGCGATGAGGCGCCCGTCCGGCCGCCACGAGATGTCCTGTACCCCGTCGGTGTGGCCGGCGAGAACCGCCTCCTGTCTGCCGGTCCGCGTGTCCCACAGACGGATGGCCGGATCGAAGCCGCTGGTGGCCAGGTGCTTGCCATCGGGGCTGTAGCGGACGACCAGAACCGGCTGGCCGCTCTCGAGGACCAGGAGCTGGCGGCCGGTCAGCGCGTCCCACACCCGAGCGGTGCCGTCCTCGCTGGCGGTCGCCACGTGCGTGCCGTCGGCGGCGATGTCGGCATCGACGATCGTCGCGCTGTGACCGGTGAGCGGGGTGATCCGCTGGGTCGGCTGGGTGCTCCACACGATGACGCTGCCGTCCAGGCTGGCGGTGACCAGCCGCTTGCCGGCGGCGTCGAAGCCGATGTCGCGAACCACGCTGCGGTGGCCCAGCCGCCTGGCCAGCCGGCCGCCGGTCTGCGCGTCCCACAGCTGCGCGGTGGCGTCCTCGGAGGCGGTCGCCACCAGCCGGCCGTCGGCGCTGTAGACCGCCAGGCTCACGCCTGCCGAATGGCCGCCGAGTGTGTGGATCGCCTGACCGCTCGCCGCGTCCCAGATGACCGCCGTCTGATCGGCGGAGGCGGTGAGGACGCGCTGGCCGTCGGGGCTGAACGAGGCCGAGCTCACGTCGTCGCGGTGGCGCAAGATCTGTTGCCGGGTCCCGCCGGCGACCCGCCACACGACCGCGGTGTCGTCGGCGCTCGCGCTCACCAGGCGAGCTCCGTCGGGTGAGAACCGGACGGCGGTCACCCGCTCCTTGTGGCCGGTCATGGTCGCGACCTGCCGTCCGGTGCCGACCTCCCACACCCGCACCAGCCCATCGCGTCCGCCGGCGGCGACCAGCCGGCCGTCCAGGGAGAAGGCGCAGGGGGAACCGACCGCGTAGGACGGCTCCGGCACCGGCTCGGCCAGGCTGGCCACCAGCGCACCGTCGATCGGGCTCCACAGCCTCACCTCGTCCTGCGCGGTGGCGACCAGGATCCGCTCGCCGTCGGGCGAGAACTCGATCGCCTGCACCGACCCGCGCGCGCCGATGCGATGCTGGATCCGCCCGTCCGAGGTGGTGGACAGGATGACGGTGCCGCTGCTGTCGCCGCTGGCCAGCAGGCGACCGTCCGGGCTGAACGCCACCCGCAGCACGTCGCCTTCGTGCGCCACGCGCAGGCGCAGGGCCCCGGTGTTCGCGTCCCACAGCCGCGCCACCCGGTCGAGGCCGGCCGTCGCCAGCAGGCGTCCATCCGGCGAGAAGCGGGCGCGAGCGACCGGGCCGTCGTGCTGGAGGACGTGCAGCTCGCCGTCGGTGGCGCGGATCGCCTGGGCGATGAGGTAGTCGTGCGCCATGCCGCCGGCGCCGAGCTCGGCAGCGCGCGCCAGGTAGGCCAGCCCCTGGAGCGGATCGTCGGCGACGATGAGGCGACGGCCTTGCGACTCGTACTGGCTGCGCAGGAGCTCGCGCAGCTCCTGGCGCGACGCCACGGCGAGCCGGCGCTGCCGCTCGGCGCGCGTGTTGAGGATGAGGAGGGCGATGGCGGCGCCGCCGAGCACCAGGAAGGCCCCACCGACCAGCACGCGGCGCCAGCGGCGACCGCGCGCCGCATCGGCCAGGCTGGCGGCGGCGAAGGACTCCTCGAGCGCGGTGAGCGCGCCGGGATAGCGCTGCCGCCACTGGCGGTACTCGGCCAGCGCGTCGCCGCGCCAGAGCAGCCCGCTCGAGCGGCCGCGCTCCTGCCACTGGCGCGCCGCGGCGCGCAGGACGTCGCGCAGGCGGGCGCCCTCGGCGTCCTCGCGCCGCCAGTCGACCAGGCGCGGCCAGGCCTCGAGCAGCGTCTCGTGCGCGATCTCGATCCGCTCGCCGGCGAGCTCGGCGTCGGACACCACCAGAAGGCGCGCGGCCACCAGCTTCTCGATGACGGCGGCGGCGTGCGGGCCACCGCCGAGGACCTGAGCCAGCTCGTCCGGCGACAGCACCGCGCGGGTACCCTCGGCGGTGACCGCGTGGCGGAAGACCTCGCGCACCAGGCGCTGCTCGACCGGCGGCATCGCGGTGAGCGTCTCCTCGGCGTGCTGCGCCAGGGCACCGCCGACCCCGCCGAGCGAGCGGTAGGCATTGCGTCCGATCTGTCTGAAGCGGCGATCGCGCAGCTCCCACAGCCGGCTCGCGGTGAAGGAGAGCAGCGCGAGGGCGCCGGGCGCGCCAGCGACCGCCTTGACCATCTCGTCCGGCAGCGCGGGATCCTCGAACTCGTAGCCGACCTGGCGCAGGGGCGCGGTGAGGATGCGGCGCAGGTCGGGCTCGGCCGGTGTGGTGAGGATCTGCAGCCCGTGGCTCAGGCGCGTGCGCCAGGCAGCGAGCGATTCGGCGCGCACCAGGAAGTCGTCGCGCAGGGTCATGACGACCCGCACGGGATCCTCGCTGCTGCGTGCCGCGCGCGCCAGAACGGCGGCGTAGAGCTCGCGCTCGTCCGGGTCGTCGCACAGCGTGAACAGCTCCTCGAGCTGGTCGACCACCAGGACGATCGGCTGCCCGCGCGCGCGCAGCGCGGCGCCCAGCGCGTCCGGGTCCTTCTCGAGCGCGGCGCGCAGGTCGGCCTTGCCGCTCGCGATCTCGGCGGCGGCGAGCCGGGCGGCCAGGCTGGCCAGCGGCTGCGGACCGGGGCGCACCGAGATCGCCTGCCAGCCGGCAGGCAGAGCCGGCAAGACCCCGGCCTGGACGAACGAGCTCTTGCCGGCGCCGGATGGGCCGGCCACCAGGAGGAGCGGCTGGACGCGCAGCCGGTTGAGGAAGGCCTCCGCCTCGCGCTCGCGGCCGGTGAAGTGGGCGGCGTCGGCACTGCTGAACGCGGCCAGCCCGGGGAACGGCCGCACTTCGTCCGCGGTGGTGTCGCCGCCGGCGCCCGAGGGCTCACGCAGCATCTCGCCGAGCAACCGCCACGGCTCCTCGTCCTCGATCTCGAACGGGTCGGGCAGAGCGATCATGCGCGCGCCGCGCCGGCCGCGCCCATCGAACAGGAACAGCGCGGGCGGCGCACCGGGAGCCGGCTCGTGGAGCTGGACGAACGGCCAGAGCGAGATCACCGGGACGCCGGCGGTGTCGATGAGCGCGGGCCGGGCGGGCGCCAGCGCGCTGGAGGGCACGGTCCGGCGCGGCCGCGCGCCGGCCTCGCGCGCGCCCATCCATATCTCGACCTGGTCGCCGCCGTCGCCGGCGATCGGCACGACGAGCGGATAGTCGTAGAGGAAGCCGAGCGCGTCGAGCGCACGGGCGGCCAGCGGGAGGCCGCGGGCGAGCAGATCGCGCACCCGCTCCTCGCCGCCGCCGCCGGCTTCCTCGCTCTGCAGGGTGAGCAGCTGGTCGAGCGGCTGCGAGGCCTCGCCGGTGAGGAACGCCACCAGCTCGGGCACCGGATGGGCGTCGCGCGACGCGGCGAAGGAGGCGACCAGCTGGCGGGAGACGTCGAGCCAGACCGGGTCGGCGGGGGCTCGCTCGCGCAGGCGGCGGAGCGCGTCGGCCAGCGGCGAGTCGGACCGGACGGCGTCGCCGCCGACGTGGGCGTGGCTGGCGAGCGCGATGCCGGAGACCAGGCGCACGGCAACCCGGGCCAGCTGCCAGAGGGCGTCGCGCGCCTGGTGCGCGTTGCGCGCCGCCTCGAGGAGCAGGGCCGCCCGGGCCAGCGGTTGCGGCGCCCGCGACGCCACCAGTGCCTGCTGGCGTTCCTCGAGGCGCGGCAGGCCGACCGGCCCGGAGGGACCGCAGGCGGCCCGGAAGGCGGCGGCGAGCTCGAGGGCGGTCTGGTAGCGCTGGTTGCCGCGCTTGGCCATCGCCTTGGCCAGCACCTGGTGCACCGCGGGCGGGAAGGCGGCACCGAGCGGCGGCACCGGGTCGCGCGCGTGCATGAGGGCGACGTCGCGCCGCGCGGGTGAGACGAACGGCGGCTTGCCGGTGAGCGACTGGTAGGCGACCACGCCGAGCGCGTAGATGTCCGAGCGGGCGTCGGCGGCGCTGGCGTCGACCCACTGCTCGGGCGCCATGTAGAGCGGAGACCCCATCGAGGAGCCGCCGCTGGTGAGGTGCGGTGCCGCCTCCGCGCCGCCCGAGGCGTCCTCGCCCGCCGGCTCGGGGGAGCCGGTCAGCTTGGCGATGCCGAAGTCGAGCAGCTTGGGCAGGAGCTGACCGGCGCGCGACAGCACCATCACGTTGGCCGGCTTGAGGTCGCGATGGACGATCCCCTGGTCGTGCGCGGTCTGCACCACCTCGCAGATGCGTTCGAGCAGCGGCAGGAAGCGCTCGAGCGGGATGGGCCCCTGCACCCTGAGCAGCGTGTCGAGCGGAGTGCCGCGCACGTGCTCCATCGCGATCCACAGGAGGCCGTCGGGTTCGGCGCCGAACGCGTAGGTGTGGGCTGCGTACGGGTGATCGAGCAGCGTGGCCAGACGCGCCTCGCGCAGGAACCGCTGGACCGAGGTGTCGTTGCGCTGGTGGTGCTCGTGCAGGACCTTGATCACCGCCTCGCGCGACAGCCCTTTCTGTTCGGCGAGGAAGACCAGCCCGTAGCCGCCGCCGGACAGGGGTTCGCGGATGACGAACTCGCCGAGCGCGCGGCCGATCAGCGCCTGCGCGCCTTGCGCCCCGACCCCCATGCGGTCGCCAGCTTATCATTCTCGCCCTTGACATAGTTCGATACCTGTCGTAGTGACAAACCGTGCCCGCCCACGACGTCAACCGGCTCAGCAAGGCCTTCCGGGCGCTCGCCAACCCGAACCGACTGCAGCTGTTTCTCAACCTCCTCGAGGAGAGCCGGCTCGACCTCGCCAAGGGGCGCGTGCACGACTGCTTCCTGGCCGGCCTGCTGCGCAACCTCAAGATCGGGGCCCCCACGGTGAGCCACCACATCAAGGAGCTCGAGCACGCGGGCCTCATCGAGACCCACAAGGAAGGCAAGCAGCTCATCTGCACCATCCGCCCGGAGGCGATGCGCGCGCTGCGCGCCGTCCTCGAGGTCGCCTGAGACCAGCCCGCCGCTCTCCCGCGCCGTTCTTTTTGCCCCCACGTTTCGATGTTTTTCGAATCCTAAAAGCAGGAGCCCCCCCATGAGCCTCACCACCCGACAGGAGATCGTCATCGAGAAGTACGGCCCGGCCCGCGCGCTCACCTTGCGCGAGCGCGCCGCCGATCCGGTCGGCCCCGACGACGTCGCCATCGCGGTCAAGTACTCCGGCATCAACTTCGCCGACATCCAGATGCGCCTCGGCTTCTACCCCGACGCGCCGAAGCGGCCCTTCGTGCCCGGCTACGAGGTGAGCGGCGTGATCGAAGCGGTGGGGAAGAACGTGACCCGCTTCGCCGTCGGCGACCAGGTCCTCGCCGGCACCTACTTCGGCGGCTACGCCTCGCAGGTCACCATCCCGGCCATCCAGGCGGTGCCGCTGCCGAAGAACGTCGACCTCGCCGCCGGTGCCGCGCTGCCGGTCAACTTCTTCACCGCTCACCTGGCGCTGTTCGAGATGGCGCGGGTGCGCTCGGGCGATCGGGTCCTGATCGAGGGCGCGACCGGCGGCGTCGGGACCCTGGCGGTGCAGATGGCGCGCCGGGTCGGCGCCGAGGTCGTCGGCCTCACCTCCTCGCCGGGCAAGAAGTCGTACATCACCGACCTCGGGGCCGCCGCCTACACGCGCGACGAGTTCTACGCCGACGAGAGCATCAAGGACTTCGACTTCATCCTCAACGCCTCGGGCGGAAGCGAGATCCGGCGGCAGCTGCCGCGCCTGGGCTACACCGGCCGCATGGTCTGCATGGGGCTCAACTCGGGCGTCAAGGACGGCAAGCGCAACATCCCGCGCATCGCCTGGGCCGCGCTGCGCACGCCGCGGCTGCGCATCCTCAAGATGTTCGACCACAACATCGGGGTCTACGCCCTCAACGCCCTGACCATCCTGCGCGACGAGTCCTGGATCCGGCGGCTCACCGAGCGGGTCGCCGCCGCCGGCGAGATGAACATCGTGCCGCACGTGGGCAAGATCTTCCCCGCCAGCGACGCGCCGGCCGCGCACGCCTACCTCGAGACCCGCCAGGCGCTCGGCAAGGTGCTGCTCGAGTGGTGATATCTTCGCGGCGTGCCGCGCGCGTTCTTCCTCGCGATGCTGCTGGCCGCCGGCACCGCCGGCGCCGGACCCGCCGCGGCTGACCAACCGCCGCAGGCGGAGCCGCACCGGCTGCACGCCGAGGTGGATCCCCTGCCCTTCGCCCTCGGCGGCTACGGCGGCCAGCTCGGCTACCGGGCCGCCCGGCTGCCGCGGCTTCGCTTCGCGGTCGCCAGCTTCGCGCTCGACGTCCCCGACCTGGTGGCCCAGCTGGACAGCGCCAACGACGGCTTTCACCTCAAGGTGCGGCCGAGCGGTGCGCTCTACTGCCTCTATTTCCTGTCCGGGACCCGCGGCGGCTGGGTGGCCGGCGGCTCGCTCCGCTACCTGCGCCTGGAGTACAGCCACGACCAGGTGCCGGACGCCGAGACCCGGGTGGGCGAGCTGTCGATCGAGGCGATCGCCGGCTACCAGTGGCATCCCTGGGACGCCGGCTTCTACCTGCAGCCCTGGGTGACCGTCGCACGCGCCATCGCGCGCAGCGACGATGCGGTGGTCGGCGACCACACCTACGAGCAGATGTTCGTCCAGCTGTTCGCCACCGTGAACCTCGGCTGGGAGATTTCCCTGTGAGCGGGCGGCGCGTGCTGGTCACCGGCTCGAGCGGTCAGCTGGGCGGCGAGATCTGCCGCCAGCTCGCCGCCGCCGGCCACCAGGTGGTCGGGCTGGACCGGGTCGCTGGACCGGCGACCACGGCGCCGGGCGACGTGGCCGACCGCGCGCTGATGGCGGAGCTGGTCGCCCGGGTGGACGCGGTGGTGCACTCCGCGTCGCTCCACGCTCCGCACGTGGCGACCCACTCCAGGGCCGATTTCATCGCCACCAACGTCACCGGCACGCTCGCCCTGCTCGAGCTGGCCGCCGCCGCCGGCCACCGCCGCTTCGTCTACACCAGCACCACATCGGTCTTCGGCAACGCGATGGTGCCGAGGGACGCCGCGGTGTGGGTCACCGAGGAGCTCGAGCCCGAGCCGCGCGACATCTACGACCTCAGCAAGCTGTCGGCCGAGGCGCTCTGCCGGCTGATCGCGGCCGAGAGCCGGATGGCGGTCACGATCCTGCGCACCTCGCGCTTCTACGACGAGGGCCCCGAGCGGGTGGCGATCCACCGCCTCCACCGGGGCGGCGACGTGCGCGACATCGCCGCCGCGCACCTGCTCGCGCTGGGACGCGAGGCTCCCGGCTGCGAGCTCTTCATCGTGTCCGGTCGCTCTCCCTTCCGCCCGAGCGACACCGCCGAGCTTTTGCGCGATGCGCGGGCGGTGATCCGGCGCCGGCTGCCCGACGCCGAGGCCTGGTTCGCGCGCCGCGGCTGGGCGCTGCCGGACCGGATCGATCGGGTCTACGACATCGACCGCGCCGAGCGCGTGCTGGGCTACCGGCCGCGCTTCGACTTCACCAGCCTGTTCGCCGGAGATGGGAGCCTGATGCCATGAAGAAGAGCTACCGGACGACCATCTTCCGCGACGGATCGGTGTGCTACATCCCTGTGCCGTTCGATCCCAGGCCGGTGTTCGGCAAGGTGCGGGCACCGGTGGTGGTCACGGTGCGGGGCTACTCGTACCGCAGCACGCTGGCCCCGATGGGCGGCGTCGTCTGCATCCCGCTCCGCCGCAGTCACCGTGAGGCGGCCGGGCTCGAGGGCGGCGAGAACGTGACCGTGAAGCTGGCGCTCGACACCGCGAAGCGCGAGGTGATCCCTCCGCGCGACCTGGTCGCCGCGCTGCGCGCCGCGCCCCCCGCCCTGGACCGCTGGCGCGAGCTCAGCTTCACCCACCAGCGCGAGCACGTGGAGGCGATCGAGGGGGCCAAGCGGCCCGAGACCCGCGCGCGCCGGATCGCGAACGCGATCCGCATGCTTTGCGCCCGTCCGTCCCGCGCGAAGCGTGTGTGAAACTTGCGCACCACGTCTCCTGTCGTTTCCCTGCCACCTGGCGGCCGCGATCGGCCACTCTAGCTGGAGATGCGTCTCTCGGTCGCCCTCGCCGTGATCCTCGCCGCGGCGTGCGGCGGCAGCGGCTCCGGCGGTGACGGCGACGGGGACGGCGACAGCTCCGGCGGCGACGGCGGTGTCGGGGTCGGCACCGAGTGCTCCAACGGAGCCGACGACGACGGCGACGACATGATCGACGGGCAGGACCCGGAGTGCACCGGGCCGGCCGACGACGACGAGAGCTCGTTCGCCACCGGCATCCCGGGCGACAACATCGACGACAAGTGGCAGGACTGCTTCTTCGACGGCAACAGCGGGGCGGGCAACGACGGCTGCCGCTTCCACACCTGCTGCCTGCTCGGCGCCGAAGGAGGCGACGACTGCCCGGTCGATCACAACTTCGATCCGCAGGACGACTGCCCCGAGCAGACCGACGAGTGCATCGACTTCTGCTCCCAGCTGACTCCACCCGGCTGCGACTGCTTCGGCTGCTGCACCGTGTGCGATCCCGACAGCAACCAGTGCTTCGACGTCCTGACCAGCCCGGCGGTCGCGCCCGACTGCACGCTCGAGAACATCGACGATCCGGAGCTCTGCCCGCCCTGCTTCAAGAACCTCGAATGCGGCGGCGGCGAGTGCGAGCCGACCGGCTGCACCCTGTGCCCGGGGCAGACCGAGGACGACCTGCCGCCCGAGTGCGGCGGCGAGAACGAGTGCCCGGTCGACGAGGCGCCGTGCGACACCACCGCCGACTGCGGCGAGGGCGAGTACTGCAGCTTCAGCTGCTGCATCAACGAGGTCGAGTAGGCGCGGCGAGCCGCGCGCGCAGGGCGGGCGCGGCGGCGGCGGCGAAGGCGGCCGCCAGGCGCGGCTGGATGCCCGGCAGGTGCACGAGCTGCACAGGCAGCGGCGCCGGCTCGAAGGCAGCCAGGACGACGCGCAGCGCCCGTTCCGCCAGCAGACCATCGACCTGGTAGGACAGGACGCGGACCAGGCCGAGGCCGGCGACCGCTGCCTCGATCGCCGCCTCGCCGCCGTTGACCACCAGGCGCGGGCGCACGGAGACAGCTTGCTCGCGCCGGCCGGCCCCGGCTGCGAACGACCAGCGATCCGCGATCGGCGTGGTGCCGGAGAAGGAGACGCAGGCATGGCGCGCCAGGTCGCCCGGGCTCCGCGGAGTGCCGGCGCGCGCCAGGTAGTCGGGGCTGGCGCAGACCACCAGGCGCACCTGGCCGACCGGCAGCGCGCGCAGGGAGGAGTCGGGCAGCGCGCCGATGCGGACCGCGAGGTCGATGCCCTCCTCGGCCAGCGAGACGACGCGATCGACCAGGGTGAGCCGCAGGTCGACCGCCGGATGGCTGGCCAGGAAGGCGGCGGCGACCGGCAACAGGTGCAGCCGGCCGAACAGGAGCGGCGCGGTGACGACCAGCGCTCCCCGCAGGGCCGCCTCCTGCTCGTCCGCCGCCTCGAGCGCGTCGAACTCGGCCACCACGCGGCGGCTGCGCTCCAGGTAGCGCTCGCCCTCGCCGGTCAGCGAGACCGATCGGGTGGTGCGGTTGAGCAGGCGGGTGCCCAGGCGCTCCTCCAGCGCGGCGATCGACCTGGTCACCGCCTGCGGCGATCGCCCCTCGGCGCGGGCGGCGGCGGCGAAGCTCTTCCGGGTCGCCACCGCGGCGAAGAGGCGCCATTCGTCGATGCGATCCGTCATTCCAGTTTTTGGAATATTATCGCACAAGACCAGCAATTGTTGATTCTCTGGCGATAATTAGATTACTGGGCATGAAGCAGCAGCCCTCGAGCGATATCGCCTTCTCTCCGTCGGTCAAGGCCGTCCAGACCGAGCGCGGGTCGCGCGCCGCCTACGCCCGCGTCGAGCGGGGCGGCGGCTTCTCGGTCGCGGTGAGCGAGGAGCTGGTCTCCTTCCTCGCCGAGATCGACACCGCCTTCCTGGCCACCGTCAGCGCCGACGGCCAGCCGTACGTGCAGCACCGCGGCGGCCCGCGCGGCTTCATCCGCGCGCTCGACGACCGGACGCTCGGCTTCCTCGACTTCGCCGGCAACAAGCAATACGTCTCGACCGGCAACCTGCGCGACGACGACCGGGTCTGCCTCTTCCTCATCGACTACGCCCGCCGCCGCCGCATCAAGGTGTGGGGCACGGCGCGCACCGTCCCCGCCACCCCGGAGCTCCTGGCCGCCCTCGCGCTGCCCGGCTACCGCGCGCGCGTCGAGCAGGTGGTCCTGCTCACCGTGACCGCCTGGGACGTCAACTGCCCGCAGCACATCCCGCAGAAACTCGACGCCGCCGAGGTGGCCGACCTGGTGAGCAAGCTGCGCGCCCGCATCGCCGAGCTCGAGGCCGAGAACCACCGCCTGCGGCTCGACGACGCGGTCGCCAGCTGATCGCTCAGCAGCGCTGGATGACCTGCAAGACGATCACCAGGAGGAACATCCCGGCGATTCCCAGCAGGATGCCGGTCACCGGCTTGCCCTCCGGCTCCTCGTCTTCGGTCGCGCGGATCTCTCCGCTCTTCGCCTTGTCGTCTCGCTTCATCTCGTACCTCCGCCGTGCGGCGCGCAGACGCGTCGCGGTCGAACACTCACCTCCTGACCGAGTCGTTCCGGATCAGGCGGCGGGCGGAGGAGCCCGGGGACCGTTCGCTCGCCCGCGCTCCTGCGCGAGCCTGACGACGGCGCGCTCGCGGCGCAGGACGGCGACCGCCGCCGGCGGATGGAGCCGACCGGCGGCCGGCGGCAGGACACCGGCGACTGCATGCGGAGCGCGGCGCTCGAGTCCGGCGCCTGCCCGGATGGCGGGGGTCGCGCTGCGCTTGCCGGCCGGACCGATCCCGGCCGGCGGTTCGCTCGAGTCGCCGAAGCGCTCGACCGGACGCGGCAAGGCCGCCAGCCCCAGGACCACCGCCAGGACGGCGAAGGCTCGCAGCGTGTGCCTCACGCCTGGGTGATAGCACGACCGGCCAGCGCCATCCGCTGCCAGATCGCCTGCGGCAGGAATCATCAGGGGGCGGCGCGGCGCAGGTACGGGTTGGTGCGCCGCTGCTCGCCCATGGTCGCGCTCGGCACCGCGCCGTAGTCGTGGCCGGGAAACAAGGTCACCGAGTCGTCGACCGCGGCCAGCCGGCGGGTCAGGGTCACGCGCATCTCGGCCGGATCACCGCCCGGCAAGTCGACCCGGCCGCAGCCGTCGATGAACAGGGTGTCGCCCGAGACCAGTCGATCGCGCACCAGGAAGCACTGGCTGCCCGGTGTGTGACCGGGCGTGTGGAGGAGCTCGATCGACACCGCGCCCACCTCGACGCGATCGCGATCGTCGTGGCGCACCAGGTCGCTCTCCGAGACGCCGGTCACCATGATGAGGCCGTCCGCCTCGTGCCGGTTGACGTGGATGCGGCCGGGCGCGCGGGCCAGCATGGGGCCGACCCCGCCCGGCACGGTGAATCCGAGCACGCTGCCGCCGACGTGGTCGGGATGGTAGTGGGTGACCAGCGAGCCGGTGATGGTCATCCCGTCTGCCTCGGCGGCGTCGGCGATGGCATCGACGTCCCAGGCCGGATCGACCACCAGGCACTCGCCGCGCGCGCGGTCGCCGATGAGGTAGACGAAGTTCGCCATCGGCCCGACCGCGAGCTGACGGAAGTAGAGCGCCTCGCCCGGTGCCGCCATCTAGCTGCCCGGCAGCCGGATCGGGTGGATGAGGCAGAAGGCGGCGCCGAACGGGTCGGCCACGAAGGCGAGCCGGCCAAACGGCGTGTCGAAGGCGGGCGCGACCAGGGAGCCGCCGAGCGAGATCAACCGGGCGACGGAAGCGTCGACCCCGCTGACCGCGAAGTAGGTGTTCCAGTGCGACGGCGCCTCGGGCTGGAAATGCGAGGGCATCTGCATCGCGCCGCACACCACCTGCGAGCCGCGGTGCAGCGTCCAGTACTCGATATCGGGCGCGTCGAGCCGGCGGCTCTCGAGGTCGAAGACCGCGCCGTAGAAGGCGCGCGCCGCGCCGACGTCGCGGCTGTACACCTCGTGCCATGCCATGGCGCCCGGCTCGCCGCTCACCTCGGCCCCGCGGTGTGCGCGCCCCTGCCAGACGCCGAAGAGCGCGCCGGTCGGATCTTCGAAGTAGGCCATCCGCCCCTGGTCGGTGACGTCCATCGGCGTGATGAGCGCCCGGCCGCCGGCCTGAAGGGCGGCGCGCGCGGTCGCGTCGGCGTCATCGGTCGCCAGGTAGACGCTCCACATCGGCCGCACCTTGGCGCCCGGCCCCAGCTTTGCCATGCCAGCCGCCTTGCGGCCACCGAGCTCCGCGAAGATGTAGCCGGCCGCCGGATCGCCGGCTCCCGGGAAGCTCCAGCCGAACAGCTCGCCGTAGAAGTTCCGCGCCCGCTCGAGGTCGGGAGTCTGAACATCGACCCAGGTGACGGTTCCGGGCCGTACGTCTTCGAGTCTCGCCATCGCGAGGGCAGTGTACTCGAGGTCGCCGGTGCTATGGTTCACGCGATGTGTCGGAACATTCGACCGCTCTTCAACTTCGAGCCCCCCGCCACCGACGAGGAGGTCCGCGCCGCCGCGCTGCAGTACGTGCGCAAGGTCAGCGGCACCCGCAAGCCGAGCGGCAAGAACCTCGACATCTTCGACCGCGCGGTCGACGCCATCTCCGAGGTCACTCGCGCGCTGGTCGACTCGCTCGAGACCAAGGCGCCGGCCCGCAATCGCGAGGTCGAGGCGGCCCGCGCCCGCGCCCGTAGCGCCAACCGCTTCGCGCGGTCGTCATGAGCCACCCGGCCTGGCCCGCCCTGTCGCTCGCCGAATGGGAGCCGACCTATCTGACGCTGCACCGCTGGACGCAGGTCGCCGGCAAGATCAAGCTGCGGCTCGCCCCCTGGCTCAACCACTGGTGGCACACCACGCTCGCCGTGAGCTCGGACGGTCTCACCACCTCGGCGATGCCGTATCGCGATCGCCACCTCACACTCACCTTCGACTTCTGCGCCCATCGCCTCGTCGCCCACACCAGCGACGACCGCTCGGCCGAGCTCCCCCTCGAGCCGATGACGGTGGCCGACTTCTACCAGCGCGTGCTGGCCATGCTGGCCCGCCTGGAGGTCGACATCGAGATCTGGCCGGTCCCGGTCGAGGTGGCCGACACCACTCCGTTCACGGAGGACCGGATTCACGCCTCCTACGACCGCGCCCAGGTCGAGCGGTTCCACCGCATCCTGCTGTCCACCGCGCGGGTCTTCGCCGTCCACCGCGGCCGGTTTCTCGGCAAGTCGAGCCCGGTGCACTTCTTCTGGGGCGGATTCGACCTGGCGGTGACGCGCTTCTCCGGGCGGCGCAATCCCAGCCCGCCGCCTGCCCCGGTGATGCGCGAGGCCTACTCGCACGAGGTCATCAGCCACGGCTTCTGGCCGGGCGGAACCTGGCCGATCGGCGGGCGGCGGGTCGACGACGCGGTCTTCTACGCCTACGCCGTGCCGGAGCCGCCCGGCTTCCGCGACGCCCAGGTCGCGCCCGCCGTCTATTCGGCGGACTTCGGCGAGTACATGCTCCCCTACCGCGCCGTGCACGAGGCCGCCGACCCGGCGGCGATGCTGCTCGACTTCATGGAATCGACCTACCTGGCGGGGGCGCGAAGCGCCGGCTGGGACATCGACGGGCTCCGCCACCCGCGCCCCCGCTGAACCGACGCGTCGCTCACGACTGCTTCTGGCGCTCGATATCGGCGCGGATGCGCTCCTCCTGCGCGCGCAGCTCCGGGGTGAACTCCTTGCCGAAGTCCTCCGCCTCGAAGACCGGGCGAATCTCGACCTCGGTCCCGCCGTCGAACGGCGCCCGCTTGAGCCACTCGACCGCCTCCTCGATCGACTTCACCTGCCACAGCCAGAATCCCGCGATGAGCTCCTTCGACTCGGCGAACGGGCCGTCGATCACCGTCCGCTGGGAGCCGGAGAAGCGGACGCGCTTCCCCTTCGAGCTGGGGTGGAGCCCCTCGCCGGCCAGCATGACGCCGGCCTTGACCAGCTGCTCGTTGAACTTCCCCATCTCGGCGAGGTTGTCCGTCTTCGGCAACTCGCCCGCTTCCGACTCCGCGCTCGCCTTCACGATCACCATGACTCGCATCGCTCGTCTCCTTGTTCTGCGTTTGTCGTCTGCGGCCTCGCCATCCTGCTCGACCGCTGCCTCTGACCTGGCGACGAACGGCGGCGGCCCGGATCGACATGGCCGTGTGCTTTTCTAAAGGTGGTGACGCGATTCGCTTCTTATCAAGCGGTTAGCGGGCCAGCCACCTGTCAGAGCACAAACCGCGGCGGGACGAACCGGCTTCCACGACCGATGGTGGCAGATCGTCCCGACCGGGCTCGGCGAGATGACGAGGGAGAGCAGGTGTAGAGTCGCCGCATGACCCGCGCCGTGTCGCCGGCGGTCACCGCGTTTCGCGCGCTGCACCGCTCCGGCTGCTTCGTGATGCCGAACCCCTGGGACGCGGGCAGCGCGCTCTTCCTCGCCCATCTCGGGTTCAAGGCGCTGGCGACCACCTCGGCCGGCTTCGCCTTCACCCGCGGCCTGCCCGACGCGATCGGGGCGGTGCCGCGCGATCTGGCGATCGAGCATGCACGCGAGCTGGTCGCCGCCACGCCGCTGCCAGTCAACGCTGACTTCCAGGATGGCTACGCGCGGGACCCGGAGGGCGTGGCGGACAACGTGACCGCGTGCCTGGCGACCGGCGTCGCCGGGCTCTCGATCGAGGACGCGACCGGCGACCCGGCTGCGCCGCTGTACGAGCGGGCGGCGGCCGTCGAGCGGGTGCGGGCGGCGCGCGCCGCCATCGACGCGAGCGGCACCGAAGCGGTCCTGACCGCCCGGTGCGAGGCCTACCTGGTCGACGATCCGGATCCGGCGCGTACCGCGCTCGACCGGCTGACCGCGTTCGCCGAGGCGGGCGCCGATTGCCTGTTCGCTCCTGGCGTGCGCGACCCGGCCGCCATCGGCAAGATGGTACAAGCGGTGGCGCCGCGGCCGCTCAACGTGCTGGTGTCGACCCCGGTGCCTGGAGTCGACGTCGCCCGGCTCGCCGAGCTCGGAGTGCGGCGGATCTCGGTCGGATCGGCGCTAGCGCGCGTCGCGTGGGCCGCTTTCATGCGCGGCGCGCGCCAGCTGGCTGACACCGGTTCGTTCGACGGCCTGGCCGATGCGGCCCCGTTCGCCGATCTGGAGGCGCTGTTCGGCCGCCCAACCTGATGCAGCCCGAGAGATAGATCGAGTACGGTCGCGGCGCATGACGACCAACGACCTCGACATCACGACTCTGGACGGCGGCTCCGCGCGCCTGTCGCAGCAGCAGCTGGATACCTTCCGCGGCCAGTTCCGCGGTGCCCTGCTCCGCGCAAGCGACCCGACCTACGACGAGGTCCGTCTGGTGTGGAACGCGATGATCGACCGGCGACCCGCACTCATCGCGCGCTGCACCGGCACCGCCGACGTGCTCGCGGCGGTCAGGTTCGCGCGGGCGCACCGCCTGCTGTCGTCCGTGCGCGGCGGCGGCCACAACATCGCCGGCCTGGCGGTGTGCGACGGCGGTCTCCTCATCGACCTCTCGCTCATGCGCGGCGTCTGGGTCGACGCCCCAGCACACACGGTGCGCGCGCAGGCCGGCTGCACGCTGGCCGACGTCGATCGCGAGACGCAGCTCCACGGACAGTCGGCGGTGCTCGGCTTCGTCTCGGCGACCGGCATCGCGGGCCTCACCACCGGCGGCGGCTTCGGCTGGCTGAGCCGCCGCGGCGGCTGGACCTGCGACACCGTCGTCTCGATGGAGGTGGTCACGGCGGCCGGCGAGGTGGTGCGCGCCAGCGAGAAGGAGAACGCCGACCTCTTCTGGTGCTTGCGCGGCGGCGGCGGCAACTTCGGAATCGTCACCTCCTTCGAGTACCGGATGCTGCCGGTCGGCCCCGAGGTGATGGCGGGCGCGGCGGCCTGGGCGGGCGACGATATCGGCGACGCGCTGGCCTTCTTCCGCGAGTACACCGCGGCCTCGCCGCGCGAGGTCTCCTGCGCCTGCGTGGTGCGCCTGGCGCCGCCCGCCCCGTGGCTGCCGCCCGCCGTGCACGGCAAGCTCGTCGTCATGATCATCGGCGTGCACACCGGCAAGCCGGCGGACGGCGAGGCGCTCCTGGCGCCCATCAAGTCCTTCCGCAAGCCGGTCGCCGACATCATCACGCGCCGACCCTACGCCCAGATGCAGGGCCTGCTCGACGGGACCCAGCCGAAGGGGCGCCGCTACTACTGGAAGTCGGAGTACCTGGCGAGCGTCGAGCCGGGCCTGGTCGACGTCTACAACCGGCGCGCAGCCACGCTGCCCTCGCCCCACTCCGGGCTCATCCTCTTCCAGATCGGTGGCGCGCTGAACGAGCTGCCGGCCGATCACTCGCCGGCCGGCAACCGCGACGCCACCTTCGTCGCCAACATCGCCTCCTCCTGGGAGAAGGCCGCCGACGACGCGGTCAACGTCGCCTGGACCCGCGAGACCTGGGAGGCGGTGCGTCCGTTCGGCACCGGCGGCGCCTACATCAACTTCATGACCGAGGACGAGGGGAGCGATCGCACGCGCAACGCCTACAGCGCCGGCATCCTCGACCGACTCGCCAAGTTGAAGCGGCGGCTCGATCCCGACGACCTCTTCCGCCACACCAAGCGGCTGACCGACATCTGAGCCGCCCCACCATGTTCGCCGTCGAGCGCTTCATCGAGAGCTGTCGTGCCGCGGTCGCGGGCAGCGACCCCGAGGGCACCGCGCGCGAGCTGGTCGCCGAGGCGGTCGCCGACCCCGCGGCGATCGCCGCCGCGCTCGCCGAGCCCGAGCAGGCCGGGTTCGTCGTCCTCCACCGGGCGCCCGATCTCACCGTGCTCGACTTCGCCTGGGCGCCGTGGATGTGCTTCAAGCCGCACAACCATTCCATGTGGTCGGTGGTCGGGATCTACTCGGGGCGGGAGGACAACGTGTTCTGGCGCCGCACCGCGACCAGCATCGAGGCGGCCGGCGCGCGGTCGCTCGCCGCCGGTGACGTGACCACGCTCGGGCGCGACGTCATCCACTCGGTGGTGAACCCGATCGGCCGCATGACCCGCGCCGTCCACGTCTACGGCGGCGACTTCTTCGCGCCGCCGAGTCCGCGCAGCGAGTGGGACCCCGAGCGGCTGGTCGAGCGCCCGTGGGACATCGAGGACACGCGGCGTCTCTTCGCCGAGGCCGAAGCGCGCGCCGGCGTCGGCCGCGACCGGCGTTCCTGACAAGGCCTGGTGACTCCCCGAGGTGCCAGGGCGTCCGCCGCCGTTCGATCGTCGCTTTCGGGCTGGCCGGTCCGTGTGATAATGGCTCCGTGCGTGGGGGTTGGCTCCTGACCTTGTGTCTGGTCGGCTGCGGCGCCGAGATCGGCGGCGACGACGAGGCCGCCGACGCGGCCCCGGGCCGTCCGGATGGCGCGCCGGGCCGGCCGGACGCGGGCGGGCCCCTGCCCGACGCGGCGCCCGCCGACACGCAGACGACCGTGTTCGGCGCCAGCGACATGGTGGACAACTTCCTCCGCCTGACCAAACCCACGTTCAACTACGGCGTATCGCAGCGCCTGTGCGCCGACACCACGACTGACGACCGCCGCATCCTCCTGCGCATCGACGTGTCGTCGATACCGGCCGGCGCCGAGGTGGTCGGGGCCAACCTTCACATCTGGACCGGCACCTCCACGAACGACCTGTCGCCCGAGACCTTCTCGATCTACCGGATGCTCGAGTCGTGGAACGAGGGCAGCAAGGATGCCGCCGAGGGCGTCGCCTCGTGGAACGAGCGCAAGTCCGGCACCGCCTGGACCGTGGCCGGGGCCGGCAACGGCTCGCGCGACGACGTGGCGGTGGGCTCCTTCGTTCCGGCCGCCCTCGACACCGAGTACATCGTCCCGCTCGATCCGGCGCTGATCAGTGGATGGGTCAGCGACGTCGACAGCAACAACGGCATCCAGATCCTCGCGGCCGGGTCGAACGGCGCCTGCTTCGCCTCCAGCGAGTTCGCCACCGCCTCGCGCCACCCGTCCCTGTCGGTCTCCTGGGTCGCGCCCTGATCGTTCGCAGCTGGAGGTCGATCACTCCGAGCGCGTCTTGCTCGGAGTCGGCACGAGAAGCGAGAGCCGCAGGGCCGCGTCGGCGATCTCCTGGTCCGACGACCGGCTGTCGCGCAGGACGGCGAACAGCACCTCGGCCACCTGGACCTCGTCGCTGAAGTCCGAGGTTCGCAGGACACGAAGCGCGGCGCGCGCCGCGCCGACCTCGCCGACATCGAGCGCCTGCCGGGCGAGCATCTGGTGAAACTCGACGAACCCGGCGCGTCCGCCGGCCAGCCGCGCCATCCGCGCGGTGCCGGCCGGGAAGCGGCCCTGCTCCGCGTCGTCGAATGCATCGACGCGGTTGCGCTCGGCGTCCATCTCCTTGAGCGCTTCCTGCGCGAACTGATGGGGCGTCTTCCCGGGCGATTCCCACACGAAGCTGCCGGGATCGGCGAACCGATCCAGGTAGAACCTCGCGAGCGCCACCTCGCGACGGAGGCGTGCTACCTCGTCGTCGCGGGCACCCGGGTCATCCATCGTCGCTCTATCATCGGTAGTCGATTGCACCGGTCCCCGTCGACCAAATTCGCGAACGGCCGCGGCGCACGTCTGGGGCAAATCTCCACACCTGTGTGTCGACTGTTTCGCCTTCGACGCACCGATCCTCTGGCTGGGGCAAAAAGGGGCAGTCTCACCTGGAGGGATCGGCTGCCGCCCCCTCGCCGGCGGGTCATGATGGGACCAGTCAACATGAGGCCGCCGGACAGCGACAGGCTCTCCCCGGCGGGCGACGGCAGCCGTGACGGGCGGCGACGGCGGGTACTCGTGGTGGAGGACGACATCGAGCTGCGCGACGCCCTGTCGGACTTCCTGCAATCGGCCGGGCACGTGGTCGATTCGGCGGGCGACGGCGAGACAGCGCTCGAGCGCATGAGGAGCAGCCCGCCCGACGCGATGATCCTCGACCTGATGCTGCCGGTGATGAACGGCTGGCAGGTGCTCGCCGAGCAGCGGCTGGATCCGAACCTGTCGAGCATCCCGGTCGTGGTGGTCTCGGGCAACACCAGCGCCGCGGCCGCGGCGACCCATGCCGAGGTCTACCTGGTCAAACCGATCGACGCCAAGACGATCACACAGGCGCTCGACACCGTGCTGAGCACCGCCGAGCTCCGGCGCGAACCGGCGCGGGTCGCCCACAGCGATCGCCTGGCGGCGGTCGGCCTCCTGGCGGCCGGCATCGCCCACGAGATCACCAACCCGCTCACCTACGTGGTCCTCGAGCTGGAGAAGGCCCGCGCGATGGCCGGCAGCATCGACGACCCGGCCATCGCGACCCAGCTGGGGCTCGCGATGGAGCGGGCGCTCGACGGCACCGACCGCATCAAGATCATCGTGCACGACGTCGCCACCTTCACCCGTGCCGACCCGGAGGAGCGCCAGCTGGTCGACCTCTTCGAGGCCGCGCAGACCGCCGTGCGCATGGTCCGCCACCGCATCGAGGGACGCGCACGGCTGCACTGGGACGAGGGCTCCGCTCCGCCCGTTCTGGGCAGCGAGGGGCGCCTGGTCCAGGTCATCCTCAACCTGCTCATCAACGCGACCGACGCGGTTCCCGAGGGAGACGCGCAGCTGAACTCGATCCGCGTCGCGATCGGGACCGACCACGACGGCTGGGCCTTCGTGGACATCGCCGACACCGGCGAGGGCATCCCGAGACACCTGGCCGGGCGCATCTTCGAGCCCTTCTTCACCACCAGGGCGGCCCAGCAGGGCACCGGCCTCGGCCTCGCCCTGTGCAAGGACATCGTCACCTCGCTCGACGGCGAGATCGTCGTCTCGAGCGAGGAGGGAAAGGGTGCCACGTTCCGGGTTCGCCTGCCGCCGGCCCGCCGCTGACCGCTCGCCCCTGCGCGCCCGCGCTGCCGGCCGATGTGCGAAGTTATCTCGCCGCGCGCGGCGTCAGCCGCTGTTCGTCGGCCGCTGCGTCGCGGCGCTGGCGGCGGATCCGAAGGTCGCGGCCAAGAACGGGCGCGTCCACGCCTCCTGGGACCTGGCTGACGAGTACGGCGTGGTGGACGCGGACGGTTCGCGGCCCCACTTCGTCCGCTGGCTGCGCGAGAACATGCCGGAGGTGGCGGCGGGCTGGAAGAAGCTCGACGACGCCTTCTACGCCTACTGGGGCAAGATGCGGTACGGCATGCCGGGGGCTGAGCGGCGATGAAGCGCGCTGCATGCTCTTAGTCAGTCGCCCTCGACGAACGCCTTCAGCCGTGCGAGCGCCTGATCCCACTGGGCCGAGACCTCGTCGAGGAAGCGCCGGGCCTCGTCGAGCGAGCCGGCCTCGAGCTGGAACTGGCTCTCGCGGCCCTGCCGCGCGCAGTGCACCAGGCCGGCTCCCTCGAGCACCCGCAGGTGCTTGGTGATGGCCTGGCGGGTCAGCTGCGAGCCCTCGGTGAGCTGCGCGATCGAGCGCGGCGCGCCGCTGCTCAGCCGGGCGATGAGCGCCAGCCGCGTCTCGTCGCCGAGCGCGGCGAAGACCGGCGCGCGCGCGCGCAGCGTCCGCGGATCGGCCAGCGGGCTACGGCGTGGAGCCGACATGCGCCTCGATGTTCTTCAGCTGTGCGCTCCAGCCGCCCTCGTTCATGCGGAACGCCTCGTGCCGGCGGCCCGGCGGGATCCGGTCGAAGCCGGACTCGGTGACCGTGAGCCGGGTGCCGGCGCCGACCGTCTCCAGCCGGAACTCGACCAGCGTGTGCGGCTCCGCCGAATAGTCGACCTCCGGATCGACCGCGTACGGGTGCCAGAGGAACGAAAACAGCACCTGCTCGCGCATCTCCTGCGCGATGAACTCGAAGGGGACGTGCTCGTAGCCGGGATGGGTGATGCGTCCGCGCGACGTCTTGCCGGGGGCGAAGGGCTCCGGCAGGTCCACTCCGAACCAGGCGCCGAACTCGCGGTGATCGGTCAAGGCGCGCCACACGCGCGCCGACGACGCCTTCAGCTCGACCTGCTTCTCGATCCGGTCGGTGTTCATGATAGGCAACCTCCTGGTTGCCTATCTACCGCAGGCGGACGGCATGTGCAACCAAAAAGTTGCCTGTTCATCCGCCCGGCCCCGGTCGCGCCCGGGGCGCAGGAGGGTCGTCACAGGCCGCCGTAGCGGCCCATGTCGGCGCGGGTGCCGTTCGAGTCCCGCAGCGCCGGATCGCCGGCGTTGCGCGCCGGGCTGCCGGCGCAGAGCCGGAAGTCGCCGGCCGCCGGGTCGATGAAGAGCGGGTCGGCCGAGATGTTGCCATCGCGGCCGGTCGGGTCGTCCATGTCGTCGAAGGACCGCGGGCGGGTGTCGTTGTAGCGCCAGGTCGGGCTGGCGATCCCGCCGTCCAGGTCGACGCCGGGCGCGCTGTTGCCATCGATGATCGAGTTCTCGATCGACAGGCCGGGCCGGCTGCTCCACAGGAACCCGCCCGTCGCGGCGGTGTTGCTGTAGGCCACGATGAAGTCGATCGCTCCGGTCGGGTTGCTCGGCGGACAGGGCGCCTCCGGGCAGAGCTCGCCGGGGCTGTGCGCGATGGCGCCGCCCGGCCCGCTGGCGCTGTTCTGGTCGAACACCGTGTGGTCGAGCGTGAAGTTGGTGGCCCGGACGTCGAGCCCGGCTCCCTGGGTGGCCTGGTTGCCCGCGATGGTCAGGAGGCGCATCGCGACCGGGACGTAGTTGTCGGCCACGAAGAGGCCGGCGCCGTAGGTCGCGACGTTGTCGAGGATCTCGACGTCCTCGACCAGGCAGCCGTTGAACGGGGCCTTGGTGATCGCGAGCCCCCCGCCGGTGTACGAGGTGTTGCCCGACACCACTCCGCCGAGCACCCGGCTCGAGTCGTTGTCGAGCTCGATGCCGCCGCCGATGTTGCCGGAGGTGTTGTTGCGGACGACGTTGTCGATCAGGACCGACCGGAGGTGCGACAGCCGGATGCCGCCGCCGCCGTCGCCCGATTCGTTGTCTTCGATGACGTTTCGCTCGAGCCGGGCCTCGCTCTCGAACACCCGCACGCCACCGCCGTCGTCCTGACCCAGGTTGCCGTTGATGGTGTTGTCGAGCAGCGATGCCTCGCTCTGGTGGAGGTAGAGGCCTCCGCCGTCGTTGACCGAGGTGTTGCCGCTGATGGTGCTCAGGCTGATGGTCGGGGCGTGCCGGAAGACGAAGACGCCGCCGCCAACCCAGTCGGAGGTGTTGTTGCGGATCTGGTTGCGCAGGACGGAGGCGCTGGAGGCGTGGTAGAGCCCGCCGCCGCGGACCTCGCTGTGGTTGGCGCGCAGCACGCTGTCCCGCAGGACCAGGGTGCCTTCGACCACCGCCGCGCCGCCCCCGTGCTCGGCCTGGTTGCCGACGAACGTGCTGTTCCGGATCACGCCGCTGCTGCTCACCAGCCAGGCGCCGCCTCCCAGCCTGCCGCCGCCGATGTTGTTCTCGAAGCGCGTCCCGCTGACCGTGAGCGCGCAGGCGCTGGCGTAGAGGCCGCCGCCGCCGTCGCCCCGGTTGCCGGAGATCACGCTGTCGGTGACGATGAGCCGGCTGTCGCGGCAGCGGATGCCGCCGCCGGGGACGCTGTTGCTGCCGTTGCGGAGGGTGAGCGTCCGGACCGTGACACCCGGGCTGGGCGTGTTGCCGACGTCGAGCACCGCGCCGAGATCCTGGGCGTCGATGATCGTGCTGGCGGCGCCGGCCGTCCCGCGCAGGGTCAGCGACTTGTTGCGGATGACCAGCCGCTCGCGATAGGTCCCGGCGCAGATGTTGAGGACGGCGCCGGCGGGCGCGGCGTCGATCGCCGCCTGGATCGAGCTGCCGCAGACGGTGACCGCGAGCGCCTCGTCGCCGACCTCGTCGTCCCCGTCCTGCGGGTCGAAGAGATCCCCGGCGCAACCGGTGACCAGCAAGGCGGCGAGGAGGCGGGAGAGGAATGTGGTCCGCGAGCGGATCGTCGGCGACATGAAGGCCGCTGGTGCCAGCCCCATGCCAACCGGCGGTAGAACCGGCGCGTGACGAAGCCGGCACTCCCCGATGCACGGGCTCGGCAATCAAGCGGCGCACCTGCCACACCGAGGCATTCCGACACTGGGGCGCTCCCGCGGCCGGCCGGCCGCCGGCGGGGCGGTCGGCGCAGCCGCTCCGCGGGACTTCACGGGCAGTTGTCGCTGGTGATCGAGCGCTCGCCGTAGACGCCGGGGTACGGGGCCAGGCTCTCCCCGTTGATCCGGATCTCCTGTCCGACGCCGTCCAGCAGCTGCTCGTAGTGGACGTGGGGACCGGACGAGGCGCCGGTGGTGCCGGTCTTTCCGACCTCGTCGCCCTGCGCGACCACGGCGCCGTCGGCGACCGAGAAGGCCGACAGGTGGAAGTAGTACGACTGCCAGCCGGCGCCGTGATCGATGACGATGTAGTTGCCGGCGCCGCCCGGCTCGAAGTTCTGCGTGGCCACGCCGCCGGCCGAGGCGAGGACCGGAGACCCGTTGGTCTCGCCGCCGTCGTCGCGGATGAAGTCGAGCGCCAGGCGCACCTCGCCCGCGTGGTGGCTGAACGTCCAGCTCTCGTTGCAGCCGAATGGAGCCTTGAACATGGACGGGCCGTCCTGACAGAGGCCGTCGACGCACAGGAGCGCGCCGCAGCAATCCTCGCCGTTCGCGGTCGCGCAGGTGGCGCCGGTCTGACCGCAGCAGACCTGCCCGAGCGTCGTGGTCCCGCACTCGAGGTCGTCGCAGCACTCGTCGGTCGACGTGCAGACTGCGGTCGCGGCCAGGCACTCCTCGCCCGACCCATCACCGCCCGAGTCGCCGGACGGGTCGCCGCCGGCGTCGGCCGTCGAGCTCACGACACCGTCACTGCTGCAGCCGGCGCCGACGCAGAGCGCGGCCATGACGAGAGCGACCGGAGCGGGTCCTCGCATGCGCCGCGCCCTGTGCAAGAGACATTCCGGCGGCCCGCGCGCGCCGAGCCGCGCCGCCCGGGCTGCAGCACGCGGTTTCCTCTGGGATGCAGGCGGCAGGCAGCGTCCCGCTGATCGCGCGCGCGGCGCGAGAGCGGGGGTGCAGCCGGAACCTGCCAACGGTCGTCCGCACTCGCAGGCCGGTGAAGCAGGCGGCCGGTCGGCCGCAACGGCGCCGCCGCCCGAGAGGGCGATGGCGTTCGGGATCGCCCTTCTGAAGTCGGGCTACATGTTCCCGCTCATCAAGGGCACCGAGCTGGTCGCCGGCGGCCCTGCTGCTGGGTTCGAGCTGGCGCTGGCCTGGTCCTGTCGGGCCGCCTACCGGCCGCCCCTCGCGCCGCGCGATTTCGGCGCCACCCGCGCCTGAGTCGCGACCTGTCCCGGTCTACACTCGCGCGAGCCGAGGCCACCGGCAGAGGTGCTCGGCGAGGCAACCTGGGGAGGGAGACAATGAGGCTCTACGTCAATCCGCTTTCGCCCAACGTCCGGCGCGCGCGCCTGGCAGCCGCAGTGCTCGGCATCGAGCTCGAGGAGACGGTGCTCGACTTCACCAAGGGCGAGCACAAGAAGCCCGAGTACCTGGCGCTCAACCCGAACGGTGCGGTCCCGACGCTGGTCGACGGCGACTTCGTGCTCACCGAGTCACGGGCGATCATGCAGTACCTGGCCGGCAAGAAGCCGGAGTCGAAGCTCCTCCCGCGAGACGAGCAGGCTCGCGCCGACGTGACGCGCTGGCAATTCTGGGACTCGTCGCACTTCGCACCGCAGCTCGCTGCGCTGGCGTTCGAGAACATCCTCAAGCGAATATTCGGCATGGGGGAGCCAGACGCGACCAAGGTGGGCGAGGCCCTGACGAACTTTCGTCGCTTCGCCGCCGTGCTGGACAGGCGCCTCGACGGCAAGCAGTACGTCGTGGGCGACTCGCTGACGCTGGCGGATCTCTCGCTCGCCGCGTCGCTGATGTACGCGCGCCAGGCGGAGGTTCCAGTCGCGGAGTTCCCGAACGTCGTCGCCTGGTTCTCCCGCATCAGCGAGATGGAGGCCTGGAAGAAGACCACTCCGCCGTGACCTGCGGGCACGGGCACATTCCTCCCCTCGGTTCGAACCTCGAACCCGGGGAGGAACGGAGCCCCGCGGCACTCAGTTGCTGGCGAACTTGCTCGAGAACTGCTTCACGATGCCGTCGGTGAGGGCGTCGGCGAACATCAGCTGGCCTGCCGCCACCGCCTTCGTGTCGCCGGCCTTGGCCGCCTTCACGATATCCGCGGCAATGAGGATGTGCTCGCGCAGCAGCCGCGTGAGCTCCTTCCCGGCCTTCTCCCCGTAGTACGGCTTGATGGCGTTGCCGATGTCGTCCTGATCGCGGCGAATTCCCAGGGGGCGCCGGAGCTGAGGACTCCCGAGCTTGCAAGTGGCCCGATTGTCGCGCTACGTCCCATATTCATGGAGGCCTGAATGGCTCCTGTGCGCCTACGCCATGAGGGGTGTGATTGGGGCGGGCAAGACGAACGGTCGGGGAGGAAATGATGGCGAGAGTGAACGACATGTCGCGCGGCGCGCCGCACCAGATCGCGCTGAGCGTCGTCGACAACCTCCTCGAGGGCTGTCAGGTGGTGGGCTTCGACGGAACCTTTCGCTACATGAACGATGCGGCCGTCGCGCAGACACGACGGAGCCGCGAGGAGTTCCTGGGTCGGACGCTGCAAGAATGTCATCCCGGCATCGAGGAGACCCCGGTGTTCGCCGCCCTGGAGCGCTGCATGGTGGACCGCGTGCACAGCCGGCTGGAGACCCCGTACGAGTACGCGGACGGTTCGACCGGCTGGTTCCAGGTTCGGTTCGTGCCGGTGCCGGAGGGAGTCTGCATCCTCTCGCTCGATCTGACGTCGCAGCGGCGCACCGCCGAGGACATGCGACGCACCCACGAGGTGCTCCGGCTCCTGATCGAGGGAGTCCGCGACCACGCGATCTACGCCATCGATCCACGGGGGCGGGTGATCAGCTGGAACCCTGGCGCCGAGAGACTGACTGGGTACTCGCCGGACGAAATCATCGGAGCCGACTTCCGCATCTTCTACACGCCGGACGACCTGGCCGCGAGCAAGCCCGATGCCCTCCTCGCGTCCGCCCTCGCCGACGGCCGGGTGGAGGACGAGGGCTGGCGGGTCCGCAAGGACGGTACGCAATTCTGGGCCAACCTGGTCGTGACCCGGCTGAACGACGCCGACGGAGGCCACGCCGGGTTCGGGATGATCACGCGCGACCTCACGGAGTATCGGACGCTCGAGCAGCAGTACCGGCAGGCGCAGAAGATGGAGGCGGTCGGTCGCCTCGCCGGCGGCATCGCGCATGACTTCAACGGCGCGCTGTCGATCGTGCTCAGCTACTGCTCGCTTCTGACCGCCGAGCTTTCTCCGACCGACCCGATGCAGGACGATGTCCGGGCGATCGAGGCGGCCGGCCAGCGCGCGGCTGGAATCACGCAGCAGCTCCTCGCCTTCAGCAGCCGCCAGATCGTCGAGCCGCAAGTGCTCGATCTCGGCGACATCATGGCCGGCATGGAGCGGATGCTGCGACGCCTGGCTGGTGAAGACATCCAGGTCTCCGTGTCGATTCCGTCCGACCTCGGCAGGGTCCAGGGCGACCGCAGCTCGATGGAGCAGGCGATCATGAACCTCGTCCTCAACGCCCGAGACGCCATGCCGAAGGGTGGCCGCCTCACGATCGAGCTCAGCGATGTCGACGACGCCCATCCCCGCGAGCACCTGCGCCTGAGGCCAGGTCCCCGCGTGAGAGTGGCGGTGAGCGACACCGGCATCGGGATGGATCGCGAGACCCAGAAGCACATCTTCGAGCCGTTCTTCACGACCAAGGAGGCAGGCAAGGGCACCGGGCTCGGCCTGTTCACCGTGCTCGGAATCGTCCGCCAGGCCGGTGGCAGCGTCGCGGTCCAGAGCGAGCCGGGGATGGGGACCACGTTCGAGATCTACCTCCCGCGCACCGACAAGCCCGTCGCGGATTCTCGTCCCACGGTCGCGATGACAAGGCTCCGCGGCAGCGAGACCGTTCTTCTGGTCGAGGACGACGACCAGGTGCGCGCCGTAGCGCGCAGGATCCTGGCGCAGGGCGGCTATCGCGTCCTGGTTGCGCGCAGCGGCGGCGAAGCGTTGCTCCTCTGCGAGGAGCATCCGGGCGTCATCGATCTCCTCCTCACCGACGTCGTCATGCCGCATATGAGCGGCAGCAAGCTCGCCGCCCGGCTGGCTCCACTCCGACCCGAGATGCGCGTCCTGTTCATGTCGGGCTACACCGACAACGCGATCATCCACCTCGGGGTGGTCGAGGCCGGCATCGAGTTTCTGAAGAAGCCCTTCACTCCAGACAGCCTGCTCTCTCGCGTCCGTCAGGTCCTCGACGCCCCGCGCGCGACCGTGGCCCCCTGACCGCGGGACGCCGACTCGCTCAGCGCGATCGGACAGCCTTGGGACGACTTCCGGACTGCTTCGGACGGCTTCCGACCTGCTTCGGACGGCTTCCGACGAATGCCGCCAGGTGCTCGCCGGTCAAGGTCGACCTCGCCGCCACCAGGTCGGCCGGGGTGCCCTGGAAGACGATCCGCCCACCGTCGTGGCCGGCACCCGGCCCGAGGTCGATGATCCAGTCGGCGTGCGCCATCACCGCCTGGTGGTGCTCGATCACGATGACCGACTTGCCCGAGTCGACCAGCCGGTCCAGGAGGCCGAGCAGCCGCTCCAGGTCGGCCAGGTGCAACCCGGTGGTCAGCTCGTCGAGCACGTAGACGCTGCCGTCGGCACCCATGTGGGTGGCGAGCTTGAGCCGCTGGCGCTCGCCGCCCGACAGGGTGGTCAGCGGCTGGCCGAGCCGCAGGTAGCCGAGCCCCACGTCGGCCATGCGCTCGAGGATGGCGTGCGCAGCCGGCGTATGCGCCTTGCCGGCGCCGAAGAAGCCGAGCGCGTCCTCGACCGACAGGTCGAGCACCTCGGCGATGTTGCGCCCGCCCAGCCGATAGTTCAGCACCGAGGCCTGGAACCGCCTGCCCTCGCACTCCTCGCAGACCGTGGTGACGCCGGCCATCACCGCCAGATCGGTGTAGATCACCCCGGCGCCGTTGCAGGTCGGACAGGCGCCCTCGGAGTTGGCACTGAACAGGGCCGGCTTGACGCCATTGGCCTTGGCGAACGCCTTGCGGATCGGCTCCAGCAGATCGGTGTAGGTCGCCGGGTTGCTCCGCCGC
>Ga0111538_10001077_pt1 | contig 38129 bp, 33 predicted proteins | sample SoiMethybrSBSTD1_FD_79669 | JGI IMG/M metagenome (GOLD analysis project Ga0111538, IMG submission 79669) | Bulk soil microbial communities from a Populus tree surrounding site in Tennessee, USA - Soil MetaG P. TD hybrid SBSTD1 (version 2)... | ecosystem: Environmental > Terrestrial > Soil >...
GACGGCCCATCGCCGCCACCTCCTCGGGGTTGGGGCCGGCGCGCGCCGGCGAGCCATACGTTAGCTTCTGCTAACGTTAGCGTCAACTGACAGATCGCTCGAAATTCGGCCGGGCGGACCGCCGATCGCCGTGCCGTCAACGTTCACGGATCGAGACACACCGTCGGTTGACGCTCATGACCGCCCGCCATATGTTCACTTCGGAATGTTCACTCCGAGAACATGCGTGCGACATCCGAACAATCCGCCGCCCCCATCACCGGAGTCCGCCATGAACCGAAGGTTCGCCGCACCGATAGCCGCCATCCTGCTCGCGTCCCTGTCGCTGACCGCCTGCGGCGACGACGAGCCCACCACCGCCCCACCGGGCCAGAACGACCAGGTCAAGGCCGGCGTCATCGCGATCGTCGACGTCGCGCCGATCTACCTCGGCAAGCAGCAGGGCATCTTCGCCAAACACAAGATCGACCTGACCCTCGAGACGGCGCAGGGCGGGTCGGCGATCGTCCCGAACGTCGTGTCCGGGCAGTGGCAGTTCGGCTTCAGCAATGTCGTCTCGCTGCTGCTCGCCCAGTCCCGCAACGTCCCGATCAAGGTGGTCGCCAACGGCAACAACAGCACCGGCGACACGAAGAACGACTTCGGCGGCATCGTCGTCAAGGACCCGGGGATCACCAGCCCCAAGCAACTCGAAGGCAAGAAGGTCGCCACCAACGCGCTGAAGAACATCGTCGACACGTCGGTGAAGGACATCGTGAAGAAGGACGGCGGCGACCCGTCCAAGGTCAACTTCACCGAGCTGGCGTTCCCGGACATGTCCGCGCAGTTGGAGGCGGGCAACGTCGACGCCATCTTCGTGGTCGAGCCGTTCCTGTCCCAGGCCAAGGCCAAGGGCTGGAGGGTCATCGGCACCTACGCCGACGTCGACCCGAACCTGTGCGTGGCGCTGTACTTCACGTCGAAGGAACTGATCGGGAAGAACCCCGACCTGGTCAAGCGGTTCACCGACGCGATGACCGAGTCGCTGGCCTACGCCGACTCGCACCCCGACGACGTGCGCGCCGTCCTCGGCACGTACACCCAGATCACCGAGGCGGTCCGCAAGGGCCTGACGCTGCCGAAGTTTCCATCGACGATCAACAAGGACGCGGTCAACAAGCTCGCCGACCTGTCGGTCACCTACGGCCTCATGCCGTCCAAGCCCGACGTCGGAGCGCTTCTTCCGTGACCGAGCGCAGCGAGGTCACCGATCGGCTCAGTGGAGCCGATCCGCTTGCGGATCGGCTCCAAGCCGGCGACTCGCGGAGCGAGACGCCGGCGTGACGAATGCGACCCGGCCGGGCCCGGCGCGACGGACCGGCATCCCGCCGCGTCTGCTCGGTCTGCTGGGCCTGGCCGGGTTCGCCGTGCTCATCGAGATCCTGCCGCGCGTCGGCGTGCTGCCGGCACGCTACTTCCCCACCACCACGGCCATCTTCGGCGCGCTCGCCGACTACGCCGGGGACAGCCGGTTTTGGACGGCCCTCGGCCAGACCCTGCGCACCTGGGTGATCGGGCTGACGATCGCGGTGCTGGCCGGCGTCGCCGTCGGCGTGGTCATCGGTGCGGTGCCGGTGCTGCGCGCGCTCACGGCGTCGACGATCGAGTTCCTCCGGCCGATCCCGTCGGTGGCGCTGATCCCGCTGGTGGTCGTGCTCGTCGGCAGCGGCATGTCCGGGACGCTCGTGCTGGTGGTGTACGCGTCGTTCTGGCAGGTGCTGGTGCAGGTGCTGCACGGCGTCGCCGACGTCGACCCGGTGGCCCGCGACACCGCACGGGCCTACCACCTCGGGTTCGGCTACCGGGTGCGGTACGTGGTGTGGCCGACCGCGCTGCCCTACGCGGTCACCGGGATCCGGCTGGCCACCGCCGTCGCCCTGATCCTGACGATCACCGGCGAGCTGACGATCGGAACGCCCGGGCTGGGCAAGCTGATGGACACGGCGTACAACAGCGGGCTCGAGGCGGTGCCCTCGGTCTACGCGATCGTGGTGGTCACGGGGCTGATCGGGGTGCTCGCGAACAACGCCACCCGGGCCGCCGAGCGCTACGTGCTGGCCTGGCACCCCGCCGTGCGGGCGGAGCTGCCGGCATGACGAGGAGACTGATCCGGGTCGGGATGTTCCTCGCCCTGCCCGTGCTGCTGTTCGCGATCTGGTGGTTCGCCAGCGCCGGCAGCACCGACTTCTACCAGCCGCCGCTGTCCTCGATCCTGTCCGTGTTCCCGGACACCTGGTTCGGCGACCGGATGGTCAAGGACGTGCTGCCGAGCCTGGCCCGGCTGCTCGCCGGGCTCGCGCTGGCGCTGGTGGCCGGGATCGGGTTCGGCGTCCTGCTCGGCACCAACCGGACGCTGCGGGCGCTGCTGGAGCCGGTCTTCGAGTTCCTGCGCGCGATCCCGCCGCCGGCGCTGGTGCCCGTCCTGATCCTGCTCGCCGGGATCGGCGACACGATGAAGGTGCTGGTGATCGTCTCGGGCTGCATCTGGCCGGTACTGCTGAACACCGTCGAGGGCGTGCGCGGCGCCGACGAGGTGCTCGCCGACACGTGCCGCACCTACCGGATCACCGGCCGCCTGCGGCTCTACCACTTCGTGCTGCGCTCGGCCAGCCCGCAGATCATGGCCGGCGCCCGGCAGGCACTGTCGATCGGGCTGATCCTCATGGTCATCAGCGAACTGAAGGCCGCCAACGAGGGCCTCGGCTTCACCGTCCGCGAGTTCCAGACCGGCTTCCAGATCCCCGAAATGTGGAGTGGGGTGCTGTTGCTGGGCATTATCGGCGTGGTGTTGTCGTTGTTGTTCCGCCTCGTCGAACGGCGCGTGCTGGGCTGGTACCACGGGGTGCGCGCCGCCGAGCGCGGCAGTCTCTGAGGAGCGCGATGATCGAGACACGCGGGCTGCGCAAGGTGTACGACGGCCACGGGCGCCAGGTCGAGGCCCTCGCCAGCGTCGACTTCACCGTCGAGCCCGGCCAGTTCGTGTGCGTCGTCGGCCCGTCCGGCTGCGGCAAGACGACGCTGCTGCGCTGCCTCGCCGGTCTGCTCGCGCCGACGTCGGGCGAGATCACCGTCGGTGGCAGGCCGGTCGACGGTCCGCCGGACGGCCTGGCCATCGTGTTCCAGGAGTACGGGCGCAGCCTCTTCCCGTGGCTACGGGTCGCCGACAACGTGGAGCTGCCGCTGAAGGCCAAGCGGCTGCGGCGCACCGAGCGGCGCGGTCTCGTCGACGAGGCGCTGGCCGCCGTCGGGCTCTCCGACGCGCGCACGGCCTACCCGTGGCAGCTGTCCGGCGGCATGCAGCAGCGCGTCGCGATCGCGCGGGCGCTGGCTTTCCAGCCGACGGTGCTGCTGATGGACGAGCCGTTCGCCGCCGTCGACGCGCAGACCCGCGCCGACCTGGAGGACCTCGTCCGCTCCGTGTGGCAGCGGTTCGGCGTCACGTTGCTGTTCGTCACCCACGACATCGACGAGTCGGTGTACCTGGGCCAGCGGGTCATCATCCTGTCGTCCTCACCCACCGTGGTCGTCGAGGATCTCGCCGTCGACCTGCCCGCCGAGCGCGACCAGCTCGGCACCCGATCCGACCCACGCTTCATCGAACTGCGCGGGCACGTGTACTCGCGCGTCCAGCAGGCAAAGCGCGGCATCATGCCGCCGGAAGACGGTGCGGCGCCGCCGGAGGGCGGCGCGGCGCCGGCGGAACGCGGCACCGTGCCGCTCACGAAGGAGGAGTCTTCCCATGTCGCCCCGTAACCTGCCGCCGTTCCGTGCCGACCACGTCGGCAGCCTGCTGCGCCCGTCGCGCCTGCTCGAAGCGCGTAAACAGAAGGCCGAGGGCGCGATCGGCGCCGAGGAGCTGCGGTCCGTCGAGGACGAGGCGATCCGCGAGGTGGTGCGGATGCAGGGCGACGTGGGCCTGCAGTCAGCCACCGACGGCGAGTTCCGCCGCTCGTCCTGGCACATGGACTTCATCTACAGCCTCGGCGGCGTCGGGCAGACCGACGGGCGGATCACCGTGCGGATGCACAACGCCGACGGCGACGTGGAGTTCACCGCGCCGGCCCTGCAGATCAACGCCCCGATCCGGTTGGCCGGGCCGATCTTCGGCGCGGACTTCTCGTTCCTGCGCTCGGTGGTCGGCGAGGGCGTGACGCCGAAGCTCACCATCCCGTCGCCGTCGATGGTGCACTACCGGGGCGGCCCCGCGGCGATCGATCGGACCGTGTACCCGGACGACGACGCGTTCTGGGCCGACCTGTCGGCGGCGTACGCGGCCCAGGTCCGCGAGATCCACGCGCTGGGCTGCCGGTACCTGCAACTGGACGACACCAGCCTCGCGTACCTCAACGACCCCAGCCAGCGGGCCGAACTGGCGGCGCGCGGCGACGACGCCGAGCACCAGCACCTGCGCTACATCAAGCAGATCAACGCGGCGCTCGCCGACAAGCCGGCCGACCTGCAGGTGACCACGCACATGTGCCGCGGCAACTACCGGTCCTCGTGGGCCGCGTCCGGGTCGTACGACTTCGTCGCCGAGGCGCTGTTCAGCGAGCTCGCCGTCGACGGCTTCTTCCTGGAGTACGACGACGAGCGCTCCGGCAGCTTCGCGCCGCTGCGCTTCGTGCCGCCCGGCAAGCTGGTCGTGCTCGGCCTGGTGACCACCAAGCGCGGCGAGCTCGAGTCCAAGGACGACCTGAAGCGACGCATCGACGAGGCGGCCAAGTACGTCGACCTGGAGCAGCTGTGCCTCTCGCCGCAGTGCGGCTTCTCGTCCACTGTGGAGGGTAATGTCCTGACCTACGACGAGCAGGTGGCGAAGCTGCGGCTCATCGTGGAGACGGCCGCCGAGGTCTGGGGTTGAGGCCGTCGCCTCTGTGGTACGCGGCCGTCATTCTGGTGGCGGCCAACCTGCGGCCGGTCATCACGTCGGTACCGCCCATTGTGGACGGTCTCACCGCGGAGTTCGGCCTGTCCGCCGTCGCGGCCGGGGCGCTGACGACGGTGCCCGTGCTGTGCATGGGGCTGTTCGCACCTCTTGCCGCCGCGGGCGCCCGCCGGCTCGGTGAGACCGCCGTCCTCGCCGGAGCGGTCGGGTTCATCGCGCTCGGCGCCGGCGTGCGCGCGACCGCCGGTCTCGTCGGGCTGTACGGCGGGACGGCGCTCGCCGGCATCGGGATCGCGATCGCCGGCGCGCTACTGCCGGCCGTGGTGCGGGCGGCGACGCCCGACCGGGTCGGACCGGTCACCGGGCTGTACACGGCGGCGCTGATCGGCGGTGCGCTGGTGGCCGCCGGCTGCACCGAGCCGCTGCGCGCCGCGCTGGACCTGTCCCCGCAGACGGTGCTCGGCGTGTGGGCGGTGCCGGCGGTGGTGGCTGTCGTCGTGTGGCTTTCGGTGCGGCGGCCGCGCTCCGGCGGCGCCCGCGGTGCGCGCGTGCGGATGCCGTGGCGCAGCCGGTCGGCGTGGCTCGGCGCCGCGTTCATGGGTGCCCAGTCGCTGCTGTTCTACGGGGCGCTGGCCTGGCTCGCGGCCGCGTACATCGACCGCGGAATGAGCGCGCACGAAGCCGGCCTGTTGCTGGCGTGGTTCTCGGCGACGCAGGTCGTGTCGGCGTTCGGGCTGCCGGCACTGGTGCACCGCTACGGCGATTCGCGTCGGTGGCTCGGCGCCTCGGTGGCGCTGACGGCGCTCGCGCTGTTCCTGGTGGCACTCGTGCCGGACCCGTTCGCGGCGGCACCCTGGCTGTGGATCGGGCTGATGGGGCTGGGCATGGGCGGGAACCTGTCGATGGCGCTGGTGGTGCTGACGCAGTTGGCGCCGTCGCCGCGGGAGGCCTCGGCGTACACCGGGATGGCGTTCCTGGTGGGCTACGTGCTCGCGGCGCTGGGCCCGGTCGCGCTGGGCACGCTGACCGACGCGACCGGCGGCTACACCGTGCCGTTCCTGGCGCTGGCCGTGTTCGGCGTGCTGACGGTCGTGCTAGGCGTAGCCGCCGCCGCCCGAGTCGCCACCCCCGCGCTGCCCGCGGCCGCACCACCCCCCAGCCGTTGATCTTGCAGTTGTGGTGCCAGAATTCACACCAGTTCAGGCTGTTTTGGGTGGCACCACAACTGCAAGATCAACGAAGAGAACGGCGGCTCGGATGATCCAGCACCCGTCGCGCGTCGGTAGCGTGCCAGAGGCAGCCCCTACCCCGGGAGGATCCGTGGCCGAACCGACGGACGCCGAACAGCGCTGGCGCAAGCGGTGCACCTACATCACGTCGCTCGCCGTGCTGGTGGGGCTGTCGACGATCCTGCCCTGGTTCGCCCGCAACACGATCCTGCCGGCGGGCGACGGTCATCTCGAGTTCCTCAGCCCCTGGACGCCGGGCCGCGCGGTCGCACCGTCCGGCGATGGCTGGGCCGGGCCGCTGCGCACGCTGCCGTGGGGTGTGTTCTTCGCCGTGGTGGCGCTCGCCGGCGCCGTGGGCGGGACGCTGGCCAAGCGACGCGCACCCGGCGACGCCGCCGCCCGGTGGCCCGTGGTGATCTCCGTGGTGGCGGCGGGCGTCGGCGTGCTCATGGTCCCGTTGGTCTGGATCGGCGCCGCGACCGGTGTGGACACCGACACGTTGCCGATGTTCGGCGTGGCGATCGCTGTTCTCGCGCTGGTGGCCTGGCTCGCGCTGGCAGTCGGGGCGCTGCGGATGCACCGGGACGCCGCGGCGGCGCCGGCCGCACCCGACCGGCCCGCCCGCAACCGCCGGAAGTAGCTAGCTCAGCACCTCGCCCAGCGGCACCGCCGGATCGGCCAGCCGCTGCGGATCCGCCGCCCGGCCGGCGTAGCCGGCCCGCACCAGGGCCTGGATGTCGTCGGTGACGTCCCAGATGTTGACGTTCATGCCGGCCAGGACGCGACCGCCGTCGACCCAGAACGCGATGAACTCGCGTGCCGCGAGGTCACCGCGCACCACCACCTCGGACTCCGCCGGCGCCAGGCCGCTGTACTCCATGCCCAGGTCGTACTGGTCGGTGTAGAAGTACGGCAGCAGGTCGTAGGACGCGTCCCGGCCCATCATCGCCTTCGCCGCGACCGGGCCCATGTTCAGCGCGTTGGCCCAGTGCTCCACCCGGACCCGGGTGTTCAGCAGCGGATGCTCGGCGTTGGCGACGTCGCCGGCCGCGAAGATGTCGGGCTCGCCGCTGACCAGCGACGCGTCGACGAGGACGCCGTTGTCGACCGGCAGGCCGGCCGCCTCGGCGAGTTCGGTGTTGGGCTGCGCCCCCACGGCGACCAGCACCGCGTCGGCGGGCAGCACGGTGCCGTCGGCGAGCACCACCTCTCCGACCCGCCCGCCGCTGCCGCGAAGTTCGGCCACGCCGGCGTCGAAGTGGAAGGTGACGCCGTGCTCGCGGTGCAGGCCGGCGAACACCTCGGCGATCGTGTCGCCGAGGACGCGCTGCAGCGGCAGGTGCGCCATCTCCACCACGGTGACGGCGGCGCCGCGCGCCCGGGCCGCCGCGGCGATCTCCAGGCCGATCCAGCCCGCGCCGATGATGACCAGCCGGGTGCTCTCCGTCAGCAGCGAGCCGAGGCGGTCGCTGTCGGCGAGTGTGCGCAGGTAGTGGACTCCGTCGAGGTCGGCGCCGGGCACGGGCAGCCGCCGCGGGCGGGCACCGGTGGCCAGCAGCAGCCGGCTGTACCCGACCCGCTCGCCGCCGGCGAGCACCACCTCGTGGGCGTCCTTGTCGATCGCCTCGGCCCGGATCCCGGTGCGCAGGTCGACGTCGTTCTTGGTGTACCAGTCGGCCTCGTGCACGAAGGTCGAGTCGCGCTCGGCCGAGCCGAGGAGCAGCCCCTTCGACAGCGGTGGCCGCTCGTACGGACGCTCCGGGTCGTCGGAGATGATCACGACGCGGCCGGCGAACCCCTCGTCGCGCAGGGTCTCCGCGGCCTTGGCGGCGGCGAGGCCGCCGCCGACGATCACGAACTGGTCGCTGCTCATGGTGTCACTCACCCACGCCCACCGCGGTCAACAGAACGAGCACCAGAGTAACGGCGGCGAACAGTCCGTGTCCGAGCACGACGGGCATCGGGAACCGCGATTCGGGGGCGCCGCTGGTGCGTCGCGAGCCCAGCCACCGGGCGAACATCGTGAAGCCGAGCAGCGCGACGGGCAGCAGCAGGATGAACGCCACCCAGGCGAGCGCGTCGGTGTCGGCGGCGACGTAGATGATCCATACGATGAGCCCGACCGCCGCGAGCAGTAGGTGTGTGAAGACCATCGTCGGGCTGAGCCGGCCGCTGCTGCCGGGCCGGTGCCCGCCGCGGCCGATCCAGCCGGCCAGCATGACGAACCCCCCGACCGCCGTGATCAGCCAGGTGATGAGCGCGGCAATTGCCATCAGGAGTCCTCCTCCGGTGAGCCGGCACGGACATAGCCGGTGCGCTGCGTCGCCTCGTCGGCGACCCGCACCCCGTACCGGAAGGCGAGCGTGCCACCGAGCCAGCCGCCGACGCCGAGCCCGGCGAGCGCGACCGCGGACAGCACGAGCGGACCCCACCCGACGCGGTCGGCGGACCCGCCGCGCAGCGCGAATCCGACGCCGTACAGGCCGGTGACGGTGAGATTGATCGACATGTGTGTGATCGCGATCCGGAACGCCCGGGTGCCGGGCGGGATGGCGACGAGGTCCAGGAACCCGGCGAGCGCGGCGGCGAGCGCGCCGAGCACACCGAGCCCGATCAGCCACCGCGAGCCCTCGGCCAGGAAATGCCCGTCGCTCACGAGCCGGGACGCGACGTCGAACACGAAGCTCGCGATCCAGGCGCCGATCGGCACCGCGACCAGCGCGGGGTGGACGGGATGCCCGTACGACCCGGCCAGCGTGGTGACCGGTTGTTTTGCGGAATCCATGAGACGCACGGCGGGGGGACCTCCGATTTTCACCAACGGCCGTTGGTGTAAAACTCATCATGCCCGCCTCTCGGCAGAATTTCAACAATGAGCGTTGGTGATATTCTCGGAGGCGTGACCGACCGTTTCGCCCTCGTGGCGGCGCTCGTCGACCGGTCGCGGCGGGCGCTGTACGAATTCGTGCGCCGGCAGAAGCGGGCCGTCGGGCGGGAGGAGGCGGCCGAGGGCACCGGTATGTCCCGCGGTCTGGCCGCCTTCCACCTCGACAAGCTCGTCGACGCGGGGCTGCTCACCGCGCACTACGAGACGCCGCCCGACCAGCCGCGCGGGCGCGGCCGGGCGCCGAAGCTCTACGAGGCGGTCGGCGACGGCCTCGCGGTCACCATCCCGGAGCGCCGCTACGACCTGATCGCCGAGATCCTGGCGGAGGCCGTCGCCGCCGACCCGGGCCACGCCGACGACGCCGCCATGCAATGCGCCCACCGGCGCGGCCGCGAGATCGGCGGCGACCTGCGCGCCGACTGCCCGGCCGTCGGCAACGCACTGGAACGGCTGGGCTTCGAGCCCGACGCCGACGGGGAACGGGTTCTGCTGCACAACTGCCCGTTCCACGCCCTCGCCAGCCGGCACACCGAGCTGATCTGCGGGCTGAACCAGCGCTTCATCACCGGTCTCATCGAGGGGCTGGACGCCACCGGCGTCGAGGCGCGGCTCGCACCGCGCCCCGACGCCTGCTGCGTGGAACTGACTCCCAAGGACCGACCTACAGGTCCAGCACCAGCCGTGGGGTGAGCGAGCGCGAGACGCAGATCATCATGACGTCGCCGGCGGCGCGCTCGGCCTCGGTGAGCACCGAGTCGCGGTGGTCCGGGACACCGTCGAGCACGTCGGTCTCGCACGTGCCGCAGGTGCCCTCCCGGCACGACGAGAGCACCGCGACGCCGGCCTCCTCCACCGCGCGCAGTATCGATGATCCGGGTTCAACGGTCAGGGTGCGCCCGGTCGCGCGAAGCTCCACCGCGAAGCCGATTCCCGCCGACGGCGAGAGCGGCCGGGCGGCAGCGAACCGCTCGACGTGCAGGGCGCCCGCCGGCCAGGCCCGGCACCCCTCCTCGACGGCGGCCAGCAGCGGCTCCGGTCCGCAGCAGTAGACGAGCGTCTCCGGTTCCGGTGTGCCCAGCAGCGATTCGAGGTCCAACAGTCCACACCGGTCCTGCGGCCACGTGGTGACCCGCGCGCCGTACGCGCCCAGCTCGGCGCGGAACGCCATCGACGACAGTCGCCGTCCGCCGTACACCAGCCGCCACCGAGCGCCGGCACCCTCGGCCGCGGCGAGCATCGGCAGGATCGGCGTGACACCGACGCCGCCGGCGATGAACAGGTAGCTCGGCGAGCGCAGCAACGGGAACCGGTTGCGCGGCCCCGCGACGTCGACCCGCTCCCCCACCGCGAGCCGCTCGTGCACGAACGCGGACCCGCCGCGGCCGGCCGGCTCGCGCAGCACCGCGATCCGCCACGCCATCCGGTCGGCGGGGTCGCCGCACAGCGAATACTGGCGCACCAGGTCGGGCCGCAGCACCAGGTCCACGTGGGCGCCGGGGTCCCAGGCCGGCAGCAGCTCCCCGGCTGGGTGCGTCAGGGTGAGGCCCAGCACGTCGTCGGCGAGGGAGACCCGCGCGCTGACTACGAGCCTCATTCGCCCGCGCCCTCCGGGTGGTCGGGGTGTGCCAGCAGCCAGGCCCAGACCGCCACCGGGTCCTCACCGCGCCGCTCGGCGCCGCAGTGGCACCGGCCGACCAGGACGTCTGAGCCCGGCGTCCACAGGATGCGATAGACACTCACGCGTCCACCTGGCGGCGCAGCAGGCGCCGCGCGGCGAGCCCGCCGGTGTCGATGTTGATGCTCAGCTCCTGGCAGCCGGCCGGCTCCGCGGCGATCACCGACTCCAGCGCGTTGAGCGCGGCGACGTCCTGCAGCACCACGGTTCGGTTGCTGTCGGCCAGGAACCGCGACACCTCGACGTCGTCGAGCGCGAAATCCCGTGCCACGAGCCAGAAATCGTGCGTGGTGGTGGCCGTCTCGGGCGTGATCGCGTAGACGATCTCGGCGTGGAACGCGTGCGGATCGCTGCCGTCGGCAGCCGGCTCGACGCCCGTCGCAGCGATCCGGGCGTGCAGCAGGTACAGGCACGGCGGGTGGTACTCGATGTCCTGCCACCGGTCGATGCGCCCGGCGATCCCGGTGGAGCGGGCGTAGAACGGCGGGCACTCGACGTCCTTCATGCGCCGGCGCACGTACACGACGCCGGCGTCGTCGTCGACCTCGGTGGTGATCGGTGTCTCGGCCACCTCCGGCGTGCCGATGTACCCCGCGTGCAGGTATGTCTCGTGGGACAGGTCGAGCAGGTTGTCCACCAGCAGCCCGTACCGAGCGGCCAGCGGTTCCAGCCCGCGCACCGTCGTCCAGCCGGACGCCGCCAGCCACGGCGCGCGCGGGACCGTCGCCGGATCGGCGCTCTGCGCGTCGCCGATGAAGACCCAGACCAGGGAGTCGAACTCGACGACGGGATATGCCGGAACCCTCGCGGTGCGCGGGATCCGGCGCTGGCCGGGGACCGCGACGCAGGCGCCGGACGGGTCGTAGGTGAAGCCGTGGTAGCCGCAGACGATGCGGTCGCCGACGCGCTGGCTCAACGAGAGCGGGAAGCGCCTGTGCACGCACCGGTCGGCCAACGCGACCGGTTCCCCGGATGCGGTGCGGTAGAAGACGATCGGCTCGCCGCAGATCGTGCGGGCAAGCAGCGTCTCGCCCACCTCGTCGGCGAACGCGGCGACGTACCACTGGTTCCGGGCGAACGCGGTCTCCATGCGCAGACGATCCGCGCCGCCCGGCGGCCCGCGCTACGGGACTTCCGGATACCGGAACATCGATCGGGAGATGCCGCGCGCGGCGGTCACCACGGCGGGAACCAGCGCCGACGGCGGCGGCCCGTCGGTGCCGACCACGACGGACAGGGCGGCCACCACGGCTCCACCGACGTTTCGGACGGGCGCGGCCACGGAGACCGCGTCCATCGTCACCTGGCGATCGCTGACGGCGTAGCCGGTACGGCGCACCTCGGCCAGCACCCGGCGCAACGCGGCCGGATCGGTGATGGTGAGTTCGGTGAAGCCGGCCAGCGGCGTGCCCAGGTAGTCCTCCTGTATCGGCGGCGGTGCGTGCGCGAGCAGCACCAGGCCGACGCCGGTGGTGTGCGCGGGCCAGCGCCCACCCACCCGACTGCGCACGCCGACCGCACCGCGCGCGGAGATGCGCTCCACGTAGACGACGTCGAGGCCGTCCAGCACCGCAAGTTGCACGTGCTGGTGGGTCGCCTCGTACAGGTCCTCGAGGAACGGCAGCGCGATCTCGCGCAGGCCGGGGCCGCGCGGGGCGAGCGCGGCCACCTCCCACAGCCGCAGCCCGATCTGGTACCGGCCGCGGTCGTCGCGCTCCAGGGCACCCCATGCGACGAGTTCGCCGACCAACCGGTGCGCGGTACCCATCGGCAGGCCGGTGCGCCGGCTGATCTCGGTGAGCGTGAGCCGCCGCTGCGCGCCGGTGAAGGCGTCGAGGACGCCGAGCAGGCGGCTGCTCACGCTCCCCATCAGCGCAGGAGGCGCTTGACGACCTTGCCGGACGCGGTGCGCGGCAACGCGTCGGCGAAGACCACCGACTTCGGGATCTTGTAGCGGGCGATCCGCCCGTCGAGGAACGCGAGCAGGTCGGCCGGTTCCGCGGTGGCGCCCGGGCGCAGCACGACGATCGCCCGCCCGACCTCGCCCCACTTCTCGTCCGGCACGCCGATGACGGCGCACTCGGCGACGGCGGGGTGCGCGTAGAGCGCGTCCTCGACCTCGGCCGGGTAGATGTTCTCGCCGCCGGAGATGATCAGGTCCTTGATGCGGTCGCGGATGTAGGCGTAGCCGTCCTCGTCGAGCACGGCGACGTCGCCGGTGCGCAGCCATCCATCGGCGTCCAGCACCTCGGCCGTCTCGGCCGGCCGGTCCCAGTAGCCGGCCATCACGTTGGGGCCCTGGATCAGCACCTCGCCCGGCTCGCCGGGGTCGACCGGCGCGCCGTCCGGCCGCACCACCTTGACGTCGGTGAAAAACGCCGGCGTGCCGGCCGACCCGATCTTCGTCACGCTGTCGTCGGCGCGCAGGAACAGCGCGCCCGGCGCGCTCTCGGTCATCCCGTAGCCCTGCATGAAGATCAGCCCGCGCCGCTGGTAGGTGGCGATCATCGGCTCCGGAACCGGTGCGCCGCCGCAGATCATCGAGCGGACCGACGACAGGTCGGCGCTGTCGAAGCGCGGCGCGGCGGCGATCGCCTGGAACATCGCGGGGACGCCGAACAGGAACGTCACCCGGTGCTTCTCGATGAGGTCGAGCGTGCCGGCCGGGTCGAACGCGGGGACGAGCACCGACGTGCCGCCCTTGAGGAACGTCGGCAGCACCGTCTGGTTCAGCGCCGCCACGTGGAACATCGGCGCGCTGACGAGCGTCACCTCGTCGCCGGCGAGGTCGACGTCGAGCAGCAGGTTGACGCTGTTCCATGCGATGTTGGCGTGGGTGAGCATGACGCCCTTGGGGCGTCCGGTGGTGCCCGACGTGTAGAGGATCAGGCAGGTCTCGTGTTCGTCGACCGGCTCGTCGTCCACTGAGGACGGATCGGCGGCGGTCATCGCCGCTTCCATCGCCTCGCGCCCCACGAACTGCGCGCCGTCCACCATGGACAGCAGCGCCTCCACAGTGGACGCCGCGCGCGGATCCCACACCAGCAGCCGCGCGCCGCTGTCGGCCAATATGTAGGCCAGTTCGGGCGCGGCCAACCGGGTGTTCAGCGGCACGAACGTGGCGCCCAGCGCGCCGGTCGCGAACAGCGTCTCGACGAACGCCGGGTGGTTGGGGCCGAGGTACGCGACCCGGTCGCCGTGCGCGACGCCGTACCCGGCGAGCACCCGGGCCAGCCGGTTCACCCGCTCGTTCAGTTCCGTGTAGGTGCACGGCACGTCGTCGTGGACCAGGGCGACCCGCCGCGGCGACATCCGTGCCCGGCGCAGCGGCCACGAGCCCAACCCCTGGTTACGCATCGCTCTTACCAAGGCGCAGCAGCCGGGCCGCGTTCTCCTTCAGGATCAGCGGCCGCACCTCGGGCTTCATGTCCAGCTTGTCGAAGTCGGCCAGCCAGCGGTCCGGCGTCAGCACCGGGAAGTCCGAGCCGAAGAGCACCTTGTCGCGCAGCAACGTGTTGGCGTAGCGCACCAGTTGCGGCGGGAAGTACTTCGGCGACCAGCCCGACAGGTCGATGTGCACCAGCGGCTTGTGGTTGGCCACGGCCAGCGCCTCGTCCTGCCACGGAAACGAGGGGTGCGCGATGACGATGCGCAAACCCGGGAAGTCGGCGGCGACGTCGTCGATCGCGAGCGGGTTGGAGTACTTGAGCCGGATGCCGCCCCCGCCCGGCAGGCCGGCGCCGATGCCGGTCTGTCCACTGTGGAACAGCGCGACGACCTCCAGCTCCTGCAACGCCTCGTACAGCGGGTAGGCCATCGGGTCGTTGGGATGGAACGCCTGCAGGCTGGGGTGGAACTTGAATCCCTTCACGCCGTGGCGCTCCACCAGCGTCCGCGCGTGCCGCACGGCGGCTCTGCCCTTCCACGGGTCGACGCTGCCGAACGGGATCAGCGTGTCGGCCTCGGCCGCGCACGCCTCGGCGACCTCCTCGCTGGTGACCGGCGGCTGCCCGGTGGCCGTCTCGGCGTCCACTGTGAACACCACCGCCGCCATCTTGCGGGCCCGGTAGTAGGCGGCGATCTCCGGCACGGTCGGCTTGCGGTCGCCGTCGCCCATCTTGAAGTACTGGGCGGACGCGGCCAGCAGCTCGGCGGGCAGCGACGCGTGGCCGCTCGCGGAGATCTCCGCGTGCGTGTGCATGTCGATCGCGACGAGCTCGTCGACGTTCATGTCGGTGCCTTCCTCCCACGTCTTTCCGCCAGCTCCCGCGCGGCCTCCCGCGCGGCCTCCCGCGCGGCCGGGACGAGGCCGCGCGGCAGGAACAGCATGGCAAGCACGAGCAGGAGCGCGTACACCGCGTACGACAGCACGCTCGGGGCGTAGCTCGGCATGCCCGGCTGCGTGCCGAACTCCGTCAGCGCCCGCACCAGCAGCACGATCGCCGTGGCGCCGACCACCGGCCCGCTGATCGTGCCGAGCCCGCCCACCACCGCCATCACGACATACTCGATCGAGAGCAGCACGGGGAACGACCCGGGTGCCAGATAGCCGACGAAGAAGGCGTAGACGCCGCCGGCGAGTCCGGCGAACGCCGCCGAGAGCGCGAACACCGCGAGCCGGTACCGGCCGACGGGCACACCGCTGGCCGCGGCCGCCGTCTCGCTCGTCGCTAGGGCGCGCAGCCCGCGGCCGGCCCGCGAGTGGATGACGTTGTAGCTGACCAGCAGCGTCAGCGCCAGCGCCGCCCAGGTGAGGTAGGCGTAGCTCAGGTCGTCGGCGAACTCGACGCCGGCCACCGACAGCCGAGGGATGCCCTGCAGGCCGATCGCGCCGCCGGCCCAGTCGCCCTGGGAGAGCACCGAGAGCAGGATCAGCTGCAGGGCCAGCGTCGCGAACGCCAGGTAGTGCCCCCGCAGCCGGAGCAGCGAGACGCCGACGAGCGCCGCGATGGCGGCCGCCACCACGGGCGCGGCGAGCAGCCCGAGCAGCGACGGCAGCCCGTGGACGGACATCAGCCCGGCCGTGTACCCGCCGATCGCGTACAGCGACGCCTGCCCGAGCGAGACCTGGCCGGCGTAGCCCATCAGCAGCGACAGCCCGACGGTGACGATCGCGGCGAGGCCCAGCAGCACGTACGTCGCGAGCTGCCCGGCCGGCAGGATCAGCGGGATCACCAGCGTGACCACCGCGACGCCTCCGATGAGCGCGGCGCGCCTCATGCCGACTCCTCCTGCAGCGTCGACCGCCGGGCGGCCTGGACGATCATCACGGACAGCATGAGGAGCAGCGTGACCTCCGTCTGGTATGCGCCGCCGATGTAGCCGGCGATCATCGTCTGGCCGACGCCGAGCAGCAACCCACCGGCGAGAGTGACCGCCGGCCGGGTCAGCCCCCCGAGGATCGCCGCGGCGAACCCGTTGACGATGAGCGTGACGTCGGTGTCGAACGTGACCTGCTGGACCGGCGTGACCAGTACCCCGGCCAGGCCGCCGAGCGCGCCGCCGAACGCGAAGGACAGCAGGCCCATCCGGGTCACCGAGATGCCCACGACGCGGGCGGCGTACCGGTTGGACGCGCACGCCGACAGCGCCTTGCCCAGGTCGGTGCGGGCGAAGAACACGGCGAGCGCCACGAAAACCGGGACGGTGACGCCGATGATCAGCAGGTAGTGGGCCGGCACCCGGGAGTCGCCGATGTCGATCGCGCCGGGGACGCCGGGGAACGAGCGCGGCTGGTCGCCCCACACCAGCACCTCCACGGCGTACGCGAACACGCCGAGGCCGAGCGTGATGATCAGCGACGCGCCCGGTGTGGTGCCCGGCTTGCCGATCGCGACGGCGCCGACGAGCAGCCCGGTCCCGGCGGCCACCGCGACGGCGAGGATCTCGGCGACGCCGTGCGGCAGGTTCGCCGCCAGCAGCGTCGACGCGGTCATCGCGGCGAGCACCGCGAACGCGCCCTGGGCGAAGTTCACCACCCGCGTCACCCGGTAGATCATGACGATGCCGCTGCCGACGAGCGCGAACCCCGCCCCGATCCCCAGCCCGGTCAGGATGTACGCGACAAGATCGGTCATGGGGCGCTCACCCCGCCACCGAGGTATGCCGCCGCTACCCGGGGACTCGCCGCCACCTCGCCGGCCGGGCCTTCGAGCACGACGCGGCCGGCCTCCAGCACGTACGCCCGGCTGCACAGGCCCAGCGCCAGCCGGGCGTTCTGCTCGATCAGCAGTACAGCGAGGCCGTGCTCCGCGTTCAACTCGCGCAGGTGCGCCACCAGTTCGGTGACGACGATCGGGGCCAGCCCGAGTGACAGTTCGTCGATCATCAGCACGTCCGGGCGGGCCATCAGCGCCCGGCCCACGGCGACCATCTGCTGCTGGCCGCCGGACAGCAGCCCGGCCCGCTGCTTTCGCACCCGCACCAGGCCGGGCAGGATCTCGTAGATCCGGCTGGTGTCGCGGCCGCGCCGCCCGTTGCGCCAACCGCCGAGGCGCAGGTTGTCGTCGACGGTCAGGTCCGGGAAGACCTCCCGGCCCTCGGGGACGTGGGCCAGCCGCCCCCGCACCGTGATCGTGCCCGCCGCCGGCGCCACGATCCCGGACAGCGTGTTGACCAGCGTCGACTTTCCCGCCCCGTTCGGGCCGATCAGCGTCACCAGTTCGCCGGCGCCGACGGTCAGGTTGACGCCGTCGAGGGCGGTCGCGGTGCCGTAGCGGACGACGAGGTCGTCCACCACGATCAACTGGTCAGCCACGACGCCACCTCGCTCCGCAATTGCCCGCACGGCAGCAGGACCCGCGGCGAGGATCGTTGTTCCGGCGCGGACCGTGTAGCGGGACTCCACTATTCGCCCGGAACCAGCGATCTCGATGGCTTGAACACCCGCCGACCCTCGTCAGCCGGATCTTGACCTCGCCCAGCCCGGCCACGAGCCAGATGACGACCTCGCTCCGCCCGTTCATGGCCGTATCCCGCTCCGCCCAGACAACGATTTCCTAGATCCTGGAGTCTGGTGGTCGCTGTAGCGACCACCAGAGTCCACGATCTCCACAGTCGACAGATCGTCTGTCATGCCGGGACCTCCGCGCCGAGGTAGGCCTTGATCACCTCGGGGTGGGTGCGCACCTCGCCGGGTGGTCCGGTGGTGACGACCCGGCCGAGATCGAGCACGGTGACCCGGTCGGCGAGCCGGGCGACGAACCCGACGTCGTGCTCCACGAGCATCATGGTCAGCCCGTCGGCACGCAGTTCCTCGATCAGCTCGGCCAGCCGGGCCCGCTCGGCGGCGCGCAGCCCCGACGCGGGCTCGTCGAGCAGCAGCAGGCGCGGCCCGCCGCACAGCGCCCGGGCCACCTGCAGCGCCCGCTGCTGGCCCAGCGGCAGCGCCTCGGCCGGCCGGTCGGCCCAGTCGGCGAGCCCGGCCCGGGCCAGGCTCTCCCGGGCGCGCTCGCGGATGCGCCGCTCCTCCGCCCGGTGGGCGGGCAGCCGCAAGGCGGCGGCGATCATGCCGACCCGCGTCGCGGCGTGCGCGCCCACCATGACGTTCTCCAGCGCGGTCATCCCGCGGAACACGCGGGCGGCCTGGAACACCACGCCGATGCCCCGGGCCGCCCGGCGGTGCGGCGGCAGCCTGTCGATCCGCTCGCCGTCGTAGGTGACGGTGCCCGCGTCGGGGACGAGCTGACCGCCGATCAGATTGAACAGCGTGGACTTGCCCGCGCCGTTCGGCCCGATGATCCCGTGCAGCTCGCCGGGCGGGACGTCGATGTCGACGTCCCGCACGGCGTACACGCCGCCGAACGCGCGCGACAGGCCGCGCAGTTCAAGACCTGTCATTTGCCGGTGAGGCCGGCGAGTTGCTGCTTGGCCCAGTCGGTCGGCGTGATGACGCCGCCGGTGACCTTGTTGATGGAGATGTAGTCCGCCGTCAGTCCGCTGTGGTCGGACGCGGAGTACTTGTAGGTGCCGTTCGGCGTCAGCAGGGTCAGGCCCTCCAGCGCCGAGCGCAGCTTCTCCTTGTCGCTGCCCTTGGCCTTGTCGATGGCGGCCGCGAGCAGCTTGACCGCGCTGTAGCCGTCCTGTGCGAACTGCGGCGGCGGGTAGCCGTACTTGCTCTGGAACGTCGTCGCCAGCTCGTTGATCGCGTCCTTCTGCGGGCCGGCGGGCAGGTCCTTGCCGACGACGCCGATGGAGCTGGACAGGAAGATGCCCTCGGCGGCCGGGCCGGCCGGGTCGAGGAACAGCTTGCTGGCCTGCGCGCCGGTGAGCATCAGCGGGATGCCGAGGCCCGCGGTGGCGTACTGCTTGGTGAACGCCACGGCCGGCGCGCCGGTGGCCCAGACCATCAGCGCCTCGGCGCCCGACGACCGGGTCTTGTTGATCACCGCGCTGAACTCGGTGGTGGTGGTCTGGAACTCCTCGGTTGCCACCAGCGTGACGCCGTTGGCGGCGGCCTTGGACTGCATGCCCTTGTAGCCGGCCACGGCGTAGGAGCTCTTGGTGTCGTACGCGACGGCGACCTTGGTGATCCCGGTGCCCTTGTAGTACTGCAGGGTGCGCTCGGCGTAGGTCGCCGAGGTGGCCGGGACGACGAACACGTACGGGTGGACGGGGTTGACCTGCTCGTCGGCCGGGGTCAACGACAGGTAGGGGATCTTCTCCCGGTCGACCTGCGGGATGGTGGCCAGGGCCGAGTTGGAGAACGGCGAACCGATGATCGCGGACACGCTGTCCTTCAGCTCGTTGAAGGCGAGCACAGACTGGTCGGGCTGGCTCTTGTCGTCCTTGACGGTAAGTTCGATCTTGCGACCGTTCACCCCGCCCTTGGCGTTGATCTGCTCGACGGCGAGCTCGACGGACTTCTTGTTCTCACTGCCCAGCGGCGAGTAGTTGCCGGTCAGGGAGACGATCTGGCCGACCTTGATCGGCTCGGACGAGGAGCCGCCGCCGTCGGCGGAGTCGTCCCCGCAGGCGGCGGTGGTGGTCAACAGGACGGTGGCGACGAGTAAGGGGAAGAGGCGACGCACGAGTACCTCCGCGGGCAGCGGGTGGGTGGGATGGGCTCAGCGTTCGGACAATAGTTAGGCCAGGTTCTTGCAGCCGTCAAGATTTTGCCTAATCTGGCGTCCGTGACGGTGACCCGGTCCGCAATTCGGACAGTTACGCCGAGTGCGCCCACGCTGCGCCCGCAGTTGCTGATGCTGATGCTCTTCGGCGATTACCTGCTCGACCGTGACCTGAGCGTCAACTCGGCCAGCATCATCGAGGTGCTCGGCCGGCTCGGCGTCTCCGAGCACGCCACCCGCTCCACGCTGACCCGGATGGTGAACCGCGACCTGCTGCGCCGCCAGCGGGTCGGGCGGACCATGTACTTCGGCCTCACCCCGCAGGCGGTCGACGTGCTGCGCGACGGCCGGCGGCGGATCTGGGAGACCGGCGCGGTCAACGACACCTGGGACGGCACCTGGACGCTGCTGTGCTTCTCGCTGCCGGAGTCCTGGCAGCGCCAGCGCCACGGGCTGCGCTCGCAACTCGCGTGGGCCGGTTTCGGGCCGCTGCAGGGCGGGCTGTGGATCGCGCCGGGCCACGTCCGGGTCGAAAGGATCGTCGACGGGCTGGGCCTGGCCGCCCACGTGCGGGTGTTCCGGGCGACCGCCGACGAGCTGACCGACGTGCGCCAGATGATCGGTGACGCCTACGACCTCGCGGGCGTCGCGGCCCGGTACGAGGAGTACCTCGGCCGCTGGGAGCCGGCCGCGCGGGCCGGCGGGCCGGACGGAGATCCGATCGCGAGCCGGCTGACCATCGTCGCCGAATGGATGCTCGCGATCCGCCGCGACCCGCGGCTGCCGGTGCGGCACCTGCCCGACGACTGGCCGGCGGTGCCGGCGCAGGCGGTGTTCCGGCGGCTGGAGTCGGCGCTGGAGGAGCCGGCCCGCGCGCTGGCCGAGCCGCTGCTGGACACCCGGCCGGTCGACGGCTGAGAACGCTCGAGGCCAAAAAGCGCCGCCGTGCACGCTCGGGGACGTCCCGGTAGCGTTTGGACCGATATGGTGTGCGCGTGCTGCGGGTCACCACGCGAAACGCCAGTTTCCAGCAGTGGCAGGCGTTGCTGACCAGCCGGACGAAGCGGCACCGCGCCGGTGAGTTCATCGTGCAGGGTGTGCGCCCGATCGGGCTGGCGATCGAGCACGGCTGGCGGATCCGGACGCTGCTGTACCCGGCGGGCCGGCCGCTGTCCGGCTGGGCCGTGCAGACGCTGGAACGGGTGCCGGCCACCCGGGTGGCGATGGCCCCCGACCTGCTGCACGAGCTCGGTGAGAAGTCGGCCGACGGGCCGCCGGAACTGCTCGCGGTCGTCGAGCTTCCCGACGACGACTTCGCCCGCATCCCGCTGGCCGCCGACACGCTGGGCCTCGTCTTCGACCGGCCGAGCACGCCCGGCAACATCGGCACGCTGATCCGCTCCGCCGATGCGTTCGGGGCGACCGGTGTGATCGTCACCGGGCACGCGGCCGACCCGTACGACCCCCGGGCGGTGCGGGCCAGCACGGGGTCGCTGTTCGCCCTGCCGGTGGTGCGTGTGCCGTCGCACCGCGAGGTGCTGGCCTGGATCGGCGACGCGGGCGTGCAGGTCGTCGGGACCGACGAGCGCGGCGACGTCGACGTCTGCGGGGTCGACCTCACCGTCCCGACGCTCGTGGTGATCGGGAACGAGACGCGCGGCATGAGCGAGGGCTGGCGGCAGGCCTGTGACCGGGTGGCCCGGATCCCGATCACCGGCGCCGCGAGTTCGCTGAACGCTGCCGCGGCGGCGACCGTCGTCCTGTACGAGGCGGCCCGGCAGCGCCGCGATCAGCTCTAGCCGTCCGGCACCCGGGGCCGGTACGGGGCCTCGAGCTACGGGCTTGCTCACGTTGATCTTGCAGTTGTGGTGCCTGGTTTCGCGGTCAATCGCCCCGCTTTGGGTGGCACCACAACCGCAAGCTCGCGGGATGGTGACAGCAACAGTGCGGGCGCAAGCGCGGCGCAAGCGCAACGCAAGATTGCTCAGGCAACCTCTTACTCGCGAGACCTTCCCCTGAAGGGACTGGCCGCGTCGGTGGGAGGGGTGACCCGCCGGCGCGGCCGTTCTCGGTCAGCGGGTCGAGCGCGCCGGTCCCTGCGCGAGCTTCGCGCGGACCTCGGCCGCCGCGACCGGGTCCAACCGGTCGAGGATCCCCACCGCGTGCGCCCACGCCTCCCGGGCCCGGTCCGGCTCGCCGGCGCTGGCGCGCACGTCGCCGAGATGGACCAGCACCAGCGCCTCGTTGTAGTGGTCCCGGGCGCGCCGGTAGATGGCCAGCGACCGGTCGCAGCACTCTGCGGCCCGGTCCAACTCGTCGAGGTGTCGATGTGCGAATCCCAGGCTGTCCCAGGTGGCGGCCTCGCTGTACTGGTCGTCGGCGCGCTGTGCCGCCGCCAGTGCCTCCTCGCACAGACCGATGGCGTCCCGGTAGCGCCCCTGCATGGCGGTGCACCAACCGATCGCGTTGAGGGCCCGGCTCTGGCCGCTGTGATGCCCGATCGCCCGGTACCAGGCCAGCGCCCGCTCCTCGTGCCCGATCGCGGTCTCGTGCTGACCCTGCTCCACGCGCAGGACCGCCAGCGAGTGGTGGGTGTGCGCCGCGCCGGTCGGGTCGTCCAGCCGCTCGCACACGGAAAGCGCCTGCTGCAGGTTGGCCGCCGCGTCGGCGTGCCGGCCCAGGCGCACGTAGCCGATGGCGCCGATGCGCAGCATCCGGGCCTGCTCCTCGACGGTGCCCAGGCGGCGCAGCGCGGCCAACGCCAGCCGGGCGACGGTGGCCAGGTCGTGCCAGCGGCCCTGCCATTCGAGGACGTCGGCGAGCGTCCACGCGAGCTGCCAGGTGTACCGGTCGCCGCCGATCTCGCCGGCCACGCGCACGGTGGACAGCAGCGCCGGAAGCTCGGCGGCGAACCACGCCAGCGCGTCGGCCGTCGTCGCGAAGCCCGCGGTGGTGACGCCGGCACCGGCCGGCGGCAGCGCGATCGGCTCCCGTGACGGGTTGAGCAGCCGGTCGGCCGCGAACGCCGAGTGCAGGTGGTAGTCCAGCAGGCGGCGGACCGCCGGCGGGCGCTCGCCGCGCACGTCCGGCATGCTGCCCAGTTCGGTGGCGTAGGCGCGGAGCAGGTCGTGGCAGGCGAAGCCGTCGGAGCCGGCCCGCTCGACCAGGTGGGCGGCGGCCAGTTCGCCGAGGTGCGCCCGCACCTGGTCGGCCGGCCAGCCGGTGAGGCTCGCGGCGGCCGGCACCGACAGCACCGGGCCGGGGTGCACCGCCAGCAGCCGGAACACCCGCGCGGCGGCCGGGCGCAGCCGCCGGTACGACCAGGAGAACACGGCGCGCAGGCTGGTCGACGGCTCTCCGCCGTCGAGCACGTCGAGCCGGGTGCGCTCCGCGTACAGGTCGCGCGCCAGCGCGTCCAGTCCACTGTCGACGGTGGCGCGCGCCGCGGCGACGCTCAGCGCCAGCGGCAGCCGGGCGCAGGCCGCGACGATGTCGCGGACGGCCCGGGGAGATTCCCCGAGCCGGCCCGCGCCGACCCGGCCGGCCAGCAGCTGCCACGCCTCGTCCGCGGTGAGCAGATCCAATGCGACGGGGCGTGCGCCGTCGACCGCGACGAGGCTGGTCAACTGGTGCCGGCTGGTCACGACCGCGAAGCTGCCCGACCCGGCCGGCAGCAGCGGGCGCACCTGCTCGGCGCTGGCCGCGTTGTCGAGCAGCACCAGCACCCGGCGGCCCGCGAGCAGGGTGCGGTACAGGCCGGTGCGGGCGGTCAGGTCGGGCGGGATGCGCTGCGGCGCGACGCCCAACGCGTCGAGGAAGCCGTGCAGCACCTCGGCCGGCGTCGACGGTTCGTCCGCACCGAAGCCGCGCAGGTCGGCGTGCAGCTGGCCGTCGGGAAAGGCGGAGGCCATCCGGCGGGCCCAGTGCACGGCGAGCGCGGTCTTGCCGATCCCGGCCGAGCCCCACACGCCGGCAACCCCGGCCCCGCCACCGAGCGCCGCGTCGAGCTCCGCGAGCGCCGCGCCACGGCCGGTGAACGACGCGACGGCGGGGGGCAGCTGCGCGGGCACCGGCCGGTCGGGCATCGGCTCGCCCCCATCGGCGGGATCGCCGTCGGCCTCATCGGCCGGCACGACGGTTGCGCCATCGGCGGCGGTCTCGACGACCGCCGCCGGCGGCGCGAGATCCGGGTCGCGGCGCAGGATCGACAGGTGCAGCGCCGCCACCGCGGGCCCGGGATCCAGCCCGAGCCGGTCGGCGAGGTCGGCCCGCAGCTGCGCGTAGACCTCCAGTGCGCGCGACGTGTTCCCGGACCGGTACAGCGCCATCATGTAGTGCCCGGCCAGCCCTTCCCGGGTCGGGTGGCGCTCCACCAGGTCGGCGAGCTCGGGCAGCACCTCGTGGTGCGCGCCGGCCGTGAGCCGCGCCGCCATCCGGTCCTCGATCGCGGTCAGCCGCAGTTCGTCCAGCCCCACGCAGAGCCGCCGCGCGGCCGCGCCGAGGCTCAGGTCCTCCATCGGCTGGCCGCGCCAGAGTCGCAGGGCGCTGCCCAGCAGCCGGCCGCGCACGGCCGGATCGGCGACGGCGGACGCGTCGCCGACCAACCGCCGGAAGCGCTGCGCGTCGACGGCCGACGGATCGGCCCGCAGCGTGTAACCCGGCGGTGTGCTGACCACCTCGACGCCGTGCCGGGCCGCCCCGGCCAGCGCCTTGCGCAGCCGGGACACGTGCGCGAACACCACGCCACGCGCGGCGGACGGTGGCTCCTCCCAGGTCAGGTCGATGAGCCGGTCCAGCGGCACCGGCCGGCCGCACTCGAGCGCCAGCACCGCGAGCAACAGGCGTCGCTTCGGCGGGCCGAGGTCCACCGGCACGGAGTCCACGAAGGCCCGCACGGGGCCGAGGACACGGAACTCCACCGGGGCCGCGCCGGCCCCGCGGGTGTCTACCACGCGGGCAACGCTATCCACGGATCGACCCGGTTTGCCCGTTGCGTCGTAGGCATGACAGCCATCCGTCCGCCGGAACCCGACAGTGGAATACATGCAGTTCCGGATTCTCGGACCGCTGGAGGCGCGCACGAGTGACGGTGTCGCTGTCCGGTTGGGTGCCGAGAAGCAGCGCCGGCTGCTCGCGATGCTGCTGTTGTCGGCCAACGAGTGGGTCCGGGTCGACGCGCTGATCGAGTCCGTGTGGACCGATCCGCCGCCCCGGTCCGTGCACAGTGCGCTGCGCACCTACGTGTCCGGCCTGCGCGGCGCGCTGCGGCTGACCGGCTCCGATCAGGCCGCCGAGCAGGCTTCGGCGCAGATCGAGGCCCGGCGCGGCGCGTACCGGATGGCCGTCGATCCCGGGGAGCTGGACCTGCTCGTCTTCCGCGATCTGGCCGACCGGGGCCGGGCCGCGCTGGCCGACGGCGACCTGACCGGCGCGGCGCGGCGACTCGAGCAGGCGCTCGACCTGTGGCGCGGGCCGGCGCTGGAGGACGTCGGCCTCGATCCGGGCACCGATCCGCGTCTCGTCGGGTTGGCCGAGTCCCGGGTGACCGTGCTCGAACAGTGGGTGGAGGCCAAGCTGGCCCTGCACGAACCGGCCGAGGCGGTGGCCGCGGTCCGCCCGTTCGTGGCCGACCACCCGCTGCGCGAACGCCTGCTCGGCTGGTGGATGCTCGCCCTGTACCAGAGCGGCCGGCAGTCCGAGGCGCTGGAGAGCTACCGGGCGCTGCGCGAGCGGTTGGTGCGCGATCTGGGCATCGAACCCGACCCGGAACTCCGGCAGTTGCACCGGCGGATGCTCGCGGCGGACCCCGCCCTCGATCCGGCTCCCGTGGTCGCGCGCGCGCCGGCACCACCGGTGCCGCGCCAGCTTCCGCCCGACGTCGCGGGCTTCACCGGACGGGCACCGGAGCTGGCCCGGATCGAGGACGCGGCCCGCACCGGCGCCGACGCCGCGGGGCCGGCCATCGTGACCGTCCACGGCGCTCCCGGTGTCGGCAAGTCGGCACTTGCCGTGCACGCGGCGCACCGGCTGGTTACGCGGTTCCCGGACGGCCAGCTCTACGCCGACCTGGGCGGCGGCCCCGCGTCGGCGGATCCGCTCGCCGCGCTGTCCGGGTTCCTGCGGGCCTTGGGCGCGCCGGCCCGCGACGTCGGCACGCTCGGCGAGGACGCCGCCCGCTTCCGGTCGCTCACCGCCGGCCGCGCGCTGCTCGTCGTGCTGGACAACGCCGCCGACGCCGCGCAGGTGCGCTGGCTGCTGCCGGCCGGCCCCGGTTCGGCGGTGCTCATCACCAGCCGCCGGGTGCTGACGACGATCACCAGCGTCGAGTCGATCGCGGTGCCCGTGCTACCGGACGCCGACGCGAACCGCCTGCTGGCCCGGGTGACCGGCGTGGCCCGGATCGCGGCCGAGCCGGACGCGGTCGCGCAGCTGATCCGGCTCTGCGGCGGGCTGCCGCTCGCGCTGCGCATCGCCGGCGCCCGGCTCGCGGCCCGGCCCGGCTGGCCGGTGAGCCGGCTGGTCGAGCGGCTGTCCGGTGCCCGGGTGCGGCTCGACGAGTTGCAGGCCGGCGACCTCGACGTGCGGGCCAGCTTCGAGGTGAGCCTGGACGCGCTGCGCGCCAGCCGCGACCCCGTCGACCGCGCGTCGGCCCGGGCGTTCGCGCTCCTCGGCGTGCTGGACGCGGCCCAGGTCGACGTGGCGGCCGCGGCGCGCCTGCTGGACGTCGACGCACCGGCGGCCGAGGCGGCGCTCGAGCGGCTCGTGGACGCGCAGCTCGTCACGAGCCCCGCGCCGGGCCGGTACGGGCTGACGGACCTGCTGCACGTCTTCGCCGACGAGTGCGCCGACCGGTATCTGGGCCGGGCCGGTCGGGCCGCCGCCCTCGGCCGGGTGCTGGACCACTACGCCGAACTCGTGCGGCGGGCCGAGCGGGTGCTGCGCCCCACCGGCCCGCCGGGGCACGCGAACGGGTCGGGTGCCGACCACCTGGAACGGATCGAGGCGGACTTCACGGCGATCGCCCGGGTCGTCCGGCGGGCGCTCGGCGGATCGGATCCGCGCCCGGCGATCGGCGTGGTGCGGGCCCTGTCTCCGTTCTTCGAGACGCGCGGCTACTGGCCCGAGTGGATCGGTCTGGCGCAGGCGGTGCTCGAGGCCGCCGAGCGCACGGCCGACCTACCGGCTCTGGCCCAGGCCCACCGCGACCTCGGGGTGGCGCACGACCTGCTGGGCAACTACCCGGCGTCGACCATGCACCTCGACCGAAGCCTCGACCTCTTCGAACGGATCGACGACCGGCCCGGCCGGGCCCGGGTGCTCACCAGTCTCGGCGTGATCAACCACCGGCAGGGCCGCTACCGGCAGGCCGCCGACTGCCACCGGGCGAGCCTCTCGATCCGGCGGACGCTCGGCGATCTGCGCGGCATGGCGGTCAACCTCAGCAACCTCGGCGTCACCCACCAGCGCACCGGCGACCTGGTGCGGTCCCGGGCCTGCTACCACACGGCGCTGGAGATGTTCCGGACGCTCGGCGACGAGCGGGCCGGCGCCGGGGTGCTCACCAACCTCGGCGTGGTGGCCGAGCGGCAGGGCGACCTGGCGGAGGCCCTCGCCAGCCACGCCGAGGGGCTGCGGCTCTTCCGCGCCGTCGGGGACCGGCTCGGGGAGGCGACCGGGCTGGAGAACGTCGGCCGGGTGCACCGCCTGCTCGGGCGCACCGCGGCGGCACTGGAGTGCCAGGAGGCGGCGCTGCGCATCGTCCGGCAACTGGGCGACCGGATGCGGCAGGCCGAGTGCCTGCACGAGCTGGGCCGGCTGCGCGAGTTGGCCGGTGACCGCGGGCAGGCGCGGGTGTACTGGCGCCAGGCGCTGGCCGTCTTCTCGCAACTGCGCGTCCCCGAAGCCGACGAGGTGCGCAAGCTGCTTGCCACCGACCCGTGAAGCGACGGCTTCACCGGCGCTTTGCGGCCTCCTGGGAGGTTCCCGACGAGTGCGCGTGGGCGCATCCGGGAGGTTGCTGTGAACAGACGACGAATACGCATATCGGCCGTCGCGCTGGCCGTCGCTTTGGCGCCGGCGCTGATCGCGCCGGCCCGGGCTGGCGCGGCGGGCTCCGCACCGGGCACGGCCGCGCCCCGCGCGGCCGTCGCGAGCGCCCCGAAGATCGCGTGGACCGGTCCCGGCTCGTTCGGGATCAACGGCGTCGCGGTCTCCCCCGACGGGAAGACGGTGGCCACCGGGGCCATCGACAACACGGTCAAGCTGTGGAATGCCGCCGACGGGTCGCTGCTGCACACGCTGGCCGCGCACAACAGCTTCGTGCAGTCCGTCGCGTTCACGCCGGACGGGCAGTTCCTCGTCTCCGCCGGTGATTTCGTCCCGGGCGACCCGACGAGCAACGTCAAGCTGTGGCGGGTCAGCGACGGCACCCTCGTCGGCGACTTCGTGCACTCGCAGGGGCAGCTCGCGTTCGCCGCGGCGGTCTCGCCCGACGGGAGGCTGCTCGCCGTCGGCCACCAAGGCGGCCAGATCAACGTCTGGCGGATATCCGACCGTCGGCTGCTGCGCGCGCTCGTCGCCGACAACGGGGACCTGCCGCAGGTGATGTCGCTGGCCTTCTCCCCCGACGGGCAGTTCCTCGCCGCCGGCACCGGAAGCAGCACCGTCAAGATTTACCGGACCGCGACCTTCTCTCTGGTGCGCACCCTGACCGGGCACACGTTCTTCGTCACGGGGCTCGCGTTCTCGAAGGACGGCACCACGCTGGCGTCGGGCAGCTGGGACGACACGGTGAAGCTGTGGAACGTGCCGCAGTTCACGTTGCAGCGCACGCTGAAGGTCGAGGACATCGCGAACTCGGTGGCGTTCTCCGCCGACGGACAGACCCTGGCCGTGGCGGGCGGCGACATCATGACGCTGTTCCGGCCGGGCACCGGCACCCGGCTGCGCACGGTGTCCGTGCCGTTCGTCAGCGGGGTGACGTTCGTCGGCTCTGCGACGGCGGTGACGGCCGGCTTCGACGGGCACGTCCGGCTGTTCCAGATGCCCGACGCGGTCCCGCGCGCCGTCTTCGGCAAGCACACCGCCGAGGTGCGCGGGGTGGCGTTCTCCCCCGACGGCAGGCTCTTCGCGTCCGGCGCCGGTGACTTCACCGCGCGGGTGTGGGGCGGCGCCGACGGTGCGGACCTGCAGACCCTCGCCGAGAACACCGACGTGATCAACTCGGTCGCGTTCTCGCCGAACAGCGGGTTGCTCGCGACGGCGGCCGGATCCGCGCCGCCGTTCACCACCGACACGACGATCAAGATCTGGAAGATCGGGTCGAACACGTCGGTCCGGACGCTGCCGGGGCACGGGTCGGGCAGCACCGGCGCCGTCTTCAGCGCCGACGGGCAGACGCTGATCAGCAGCGGTCGCGACGGCACCCTGCGGTTCTGGCGGGTCTTGGACGGAACCCAGATCCGCGCCGTCACGACAGGCAACCCGGACGGCCCGCTGGCGATCTCGCCCAACCGGGCGCTGGTGGCCACCGGCTCCACCGGTTCGGCCGTCAACATCTACGACGTCGCGACAGGCGCGCTGCTGCGCTCCGTGACGGCCGGCAACGCAAGCTCGCTGTCGTTCTCCGGCGACGGCACCCGGCTCGCCGTCGGCCTGAACGCGCTCGGTAACAACGTGCTGATCTTCGACGTCGGCACCGGCGCGCTGGTGCGCACGCTGCCCGGTGACCCGAACGCCTTCGTCCAGGCGGTGGCGTTCGCGCCCAACGGCTCGTTCCTGGCGTCCGGTTCGGGCTTCACGCACATCATCCAGCTGTGGAACCCGGACACCGGCGCGCTCGTCGCGACCTTCGACCAGGAGATCGGGTTCGGTCCCAACCCGCAGCTGTCGCTCGCGTTCGCGCCGTCGAGCGCCACGCTCGGCTACGGCCGGACCGACGCGACGGTGGTGGTGATGCGGACGGCCTGACCGTCCAAGCCGGATCGTGGTCCCCGCCCGGCGTGCCGGGAGTCCACGCCCTCAGGGGGCCACGATCCGCAACACCGCTGCCGGGTCCTCGACGTGGGCGTTGTGCCCGAGGCCCGGCAGCACCACCGGATCCGGCACGAGCGCGGCGAGCTGTTCGCTCGACACCATCCGGTCGTGCTCGCCGCGGGCGAGCACCACGGGCACCGGCGCCGCCGCGAGCAGCGCCGCGACGCCCGGTTCGCCGACGCCGAACGCGCGCTGGTCGAACGCCGGCCGCCAGCCGTCGGCGGTTTCCACCGCGCCGGCGCCGAGCGCGGGATCTTCGGGGGCGACCAGGCCGTCGAGCCCGGCGAGGCGCAGGTGACGGGCGATCGCCTCGGCGCGCGTCGGGAAGGTCTTCGCGGGGCGGGCGGCCAGGCCCGCGGCGCCGGCGAGCTCGTCGGGGGTCCAGGCGACCTTGATCCCGACGCCCACGACGGCCCGCACGCCCGGCCGGCTCGCCAGGTGCAGGGCGATCACGCCGCCGAACGAGTGCCCGACCACGACGGTCCCGACCGGATCGACGAGCGGCGCGACGGCGGCGGCCACCGCCTCGAACGTGTATTCCGCCAGCGGCGCCGAGCCGCCGTGGCCGGGCAGGTCGGGCGCGACGTAAGCGCGGCCGTCGAGCGCGGCGATCAGCCCGGTCCAGACGTCGGACGTCGCACCCATCCCGTGCAGGAGCAGGAGCACCGGCGTCCCGGTGCCACCGCTCGACACCCGCAGTTCCGTCACAGCCCGGATCGTGTCACAGCGGCGGCGCGCGCTGTGTCGTACCTGTCCAGCACGATGTCCTCGACCGCGGGCGCGGTGACGAGCGGCGCCGTGACCGCGTCGGCGCCGGCCCGGCGCAGCGAGCGGTGGAACAGGCCGTCGACGAGCAGGTACGCCGCCACCGTCACCCGGCGGGCGCCGGCGGACCGCAACCGGGCGACCGCCTCCGGCACCCGCGGCGAGCCGGCCGCCGCGTACCCGACCTCGGCCGGCACGGGCAGGGCCCGCGCGACGGCGGCCACCTCGGCCCGCGACCGCGGGTCGCTGGACCCGGCCGCGGCGACCACGACGGCGTCGACGGGGCCGGCCGCCTTGATCCTCGCCGCCAGCACGTCGACCAGTCGCGGGTCGAACCCGAGCGGACCGGCGACCACCGCCTCGGTGCCGGCGACCGCCGACGCGATGTCGACCCGGACGTGGTAGCCGGCCGTCAGCAGCAGCGGCACGACCACGCTCGGCCCGGTGAGCGCCGGCATGAGCTCGCCGACCCGCGGCTCCTGCACGTCCACATAGGACAGTCGCGCGTCGAGTCCGGGCCGGCGTCGGACGATCCGCGCCACCAGCCCACGGATCTGCGCCTGCCCCCGCACCGACCGGGTGCCGTGCGCGACCGCGACGAGCCTCACGCCGGCACCTCGCTCCCCGATGTGCCTGCTCCGATGGTTCGCTCGCTCCGCTCCCTCACGCGTCGACCCGCAGCCGGTAGCCGCGCTTGATAACCGTCTCGATGTAGCGCGGCGAACCGAGTGCCGAGCGCAGCCGGGCCACCGCCATGTCGACGGCGTGGCCGTCGGCGCCGCGCGACAGGGCGGCCGTGAGCACCGCACGGGACACCACCGCACCCGGCCGCTCGGCGAGCGCGCTCAGCGTCGCCATCGACGCCGGCGCCAGCGCGCGCACGGAGCCGTCGACGAGCACGGCGTGCCCGCGCAGTTCGAGTTCGGCGCCGGCCACCCGGACCCGGCGGGCCCGCCGCGGCAGTTCGTCGGTGACCGCCTTGACCAGCGCACCGAGCCGGGCCCGCGGCGGCTCCAGCGCCGGCACCCCGGCCGCGCGCAACGGCGCCGCGGTGACCGGCCCGACGCAGGCGGCCAGCACCGGGCCGGCGAACAGCCCCAACAGGCTGCGCGCCGCGGCCGGCCCGGCGGCGTCGAGCAGGCTGGTCACGGCCGGCGCGCTGGTGAACGTGACGGCGTCGACCTGGCCGGCGAGCACCTGTTCCACGAGGCGCTGCACCGGGCCGGTGTCGTCGGGGACCGTCCAGCGGTAGACCGGCACCTCGACGACGTCGGCGCCGGCTGCCCGCAGGGCCGCCACGAACTCCTCCTGCGGCCCGCCGTGCAGCTGCACCGCGATCCGTTGCCCCGCAACGCCCTCGGCGAGCAACTCGCGCAGGATCTCGGCGCACGACTCGCTCGGCGCGGACCACGCCTCGCTCAGCCCGGCGGCCCGGATCGCCCCGCACGGCTTGGCGCCCCGCGCGATCAGCCGGGCGCGCCGCAGGACCGCGCGCAACGCGTCGCCGATCCCCCAGCCCTCGGCGGCCGAAAGCCAGCCGCGGAAGCCGATGCCGGTGGTGGCCACCACCACGTCCGGCGGCCGGCCGAGGCACAGCTCGGTGGCGGCGTGCAGGGCGTCGTCGTCCAGCAGCGGCACGATCGTGATGGCCGGCGCGCTGACCACCCGGGCCCCGCGCCGGCGCAGCAGCGCCTCCAGTTCGTCGCGACGGCGCTCGGCCGTGACGCCGACGGTGAACCCCGCCAGCGGCCGGCCGTGACTCACGGGGCCGCCACTTCGACCACGCCACCCCGGACCCGCGTCGGGTACACCGGCAGCGCGACCCCCGGCGCGTCGAGGCACTCGCCGGTCTCCAGGTCGTAGGACTGCTTGTGCATCGGCGAGGCGACCACCGCCCGGTCGCCGCGCGAGCCGACGATGCCGCGCGAGATCACGTGCGCGCCGCACAGCGGGTCCAGGTTGCCCACGGCGCGGACCCGGCCGTCGTGCAGCCGGAACACGGCCAGCTGCGCGCCATCGACGAGGGCCGCCGCTCCACGCTCGACAATCAGGTCGTCGAGGCGGCAGATCGCCGTCCAGCGAAGGGTTTCCAGCACTGCAGTCATCGTCTGACCTCCGGCACGCCGAGGGACACGGGGGTTCGGGCCGGCACCGCCTGGTCGCGTTCGACGGTGAACGAGATGGACGGGTCCGGGGTCTGCGGCTCGTTGACGAACGAGACGAACCGGCGCAGCTTCTCCGGATCGTCGAGCACCGCCCGCCACTCGTCGGCGTACGACCCGACGTGCCGGGCCATCGCCGCGTCCAGGTCGGCGCAGATGCCCAGGCTGTCGTCGACGATGACGGCGCGCAGGTGGTCCAGCCCGCCGTCGAGGCCTTCCAGCCAGGCGGCCGTGCGCTGCAACCGGTCGGCGGTGCGGATGTAGTACATGAGGAAGCGGTCGACGGTGCGCACCAGCTCCACTGTGGACAGATCGGTGCGGAACAGGTCGGCGTGGCGCGGGCGGAAGCCGCCGTTGCCGCCCACGTAGAGGTTCCAGCCGTTCTCCGTCGCGATGACGCCGAAGTCCTTGCTGCGCGCCTCGGCGCACTCGCGGGCGCAGCCGGACACCGCCGCCTTCACCTTGTGCGGCGAGCGCAGCCCGCGGTAGCGCAGTTCCAGCGCGATCGCGAGGCCCACCGAGTCCTGCACGCCGTAGCGGCACCACGTCGAGCCGACGCACGACTTGACCGTCCGCAGCGCCTTGCCGTACGCGTGCCCGGACTCGAACCCGGCGTCGACGAGCCGCCGCCAGATCGCCGGCAGTTGCTCGACGCGCGCGCCGAACAGGTCGATCCGCTGCCCGCCGGTGATCTTCGTGTACAGCCCGAAGTCGCGGGCCACCTCGCCGATCGCGATCAGCCGCGCCGGCGTGATCTCGCCGCCGGCGATGCGCGGCACCACCGAGTACGTGCCGTTGCGCTGGATGTTGGCGAGGAAGTGGTCGTTGGTGTCCTGCAGCGCCGCCCGCTCGCCGTCGAGCACGTGCCCGCCGCCGAGCGAGGCCAGGATCGAGGCGACGGCCGGCTTGCAGACGTCGCACCCGCGGCCCGTCCCGTACTCCCCGATCAGCCCGGAGAACGTCGTGATCCCGCGCACCCGCACCAGGTCGAACAGGTCCTGCCGCGAGTAGGCGAAGTGCTCGCACAGCGCCGCCGACTGGGCGACGCCGCACTCGGCGAGGATGCTCTTCAACAGCGGAACGCACGAGCCGCACGTGGTGCCGGCGCGGGTACACGCCTTCAGGCAGCCGACGTCGGCGCAGCCGCCGCCGATCGCGGCGACGACCGCGTCCTTGCTGACCGCGTTGCAACTGCACACCTGGGCATCGCCGGGCAGCGTCACCTCGGGCGCACCCGCGCCGAGGAAGTCGGCGAGCTTGCCGGGCACCGGCCCGCCGACGGCCGCCCGCAACGCCGCGTACGCCGACGCGTCCCCGACGAGGATGCCGCCGAGCACGGTGTGCGCGTCGTCGGTCAGCACGAGCTTGGCGTACTGACCGTGCGCGGGATCGGCGTAGACGACGTCGAGCGGGCCGTCGGTGGCGCCGAAGCTCGCGACGTCGACGCCGAGCAGCTTGAGTTTCGTCGACGTGTCGGGAACCCCGAGCACGGCGTCGCCGCCGAGCAGCCTGTCGACCACCACGTCGGCCATCGCGTAGCCGGGCGCCACCAGGCCGTAGCACCGCCCGTCGACGGCGGCGCACTCGCCGATCGCATAGATGCCTTGCGCCGTGCCGCGGCACGCGGTGTCGACCAGCACGCCGCCCCGCTCGCCCAGCGGCAGACCGGCCGCGCGGGCCAACTCGTCGCGGGGCCGCACACCGGCGGCGAACACCACGAGGTCGGTGTCCACCGCGAGGTCGCCGTTCGTGCGGACGCACAGCCGGTCGCCCGTCGCCTCGATCCCGCTGACCGCGACCGCGCAGTGCACCGCGATGCCCAGGCCCTCGATCCGGCGGCGCAGCATGCCGCCGCCGGCCGGGTCCAGCTGCATCGGCATCGGGTGCGCTGCGAACTCCACAATGGACGTTCGCAACCCCAGCAGCCGCAACGCGTTCGCCGCCTCCAGGCCGAGCAGCCCGCCGCCGACCACCACGCCGCTCGTGCGCCCGTGGGCGTACGCGCGCAGCGCCTCCAGGTCGTCGAGCGTGCGGTAGACGAACCGGCCCGGACCGTCGGCGCCCGGCACCGGCGGCACGAACGGCCGAGATCCGGTGGCGAGCACGAGCGCGTCGTACGGGTACCGGCCGTGCGCCGTGCTCACCACCCGCGCGCCCGGGTCGATCGCGGTCGCCGCCTCGCCGAGCCGGATCTCGACGCCGGCCGGCACACCGGGCGGCGCGAGCGTCAACTCCTCCGCCGAGGCGCCCTCGAAGTACGCGGACAGCCGCACCCGGTCGTACGCCGGGCGGTTCTCCTCGCCCAGCACGGTGACCGCCCAGCGCCGTCCGGTGTCGCGGGCCACCAGCGCCTCGACGAAGCGCTGGCCCACCATGCCGTTGCCGATCACGACGAGCTTCATGCGACTCCTTCGTTAGAGTCCACAGTGGACAGCCAGTCGACGATGCCGCACACCGCGTCGGCGCAGCCGCCGCAGCCGGTGGTGGCCCGGGTCCGCGCCACCACGTCGGCCACCGTCCGGGCACCGGCCCGCCAGCACCCGACGATCGCCGCCTTGCGCACCGCGTTGCACCGGCACACCACGGCCTGGTCGGGCATGAAGGCCGGGCTGTCGGCGCGGGTGCCGGCCGCCTCGCCGCCGCCCAGCGCCCGGCCGAGCACCAGCGCGCGCCGGTCGGCCGGCACCTCGGCGTCGCGGTCGAATAGCTGCACGATGGTGCCGACCGTCGGGTTGTCGCCGAGCAGCACGGCGCCGGCGATGCGGTCGTCGCGGATCACCAGCCGGGCGTACGTGCCGCGGGCCGGGTCGGCGAAGCTGACCACCTCGGCGTCCGGACCCGCCGCCACGGTTCCCATCGACGCGAGGTCGATGCCGCCGGCCTTGAGCCGGGTGACCAACCGCGAGCCGCGGTAGCTGGCTGGGGTGCCGGTGAGCCGGGCCGCGACCGTGGCGGCCTGCTCCCACGCGGGCGCCACCAGCCCGTAGACGGTGCCGCGGTGCTCGGCGCAGTCGCCGATCGCCCGGATGTTCGGGTCGCTGGTGCGCAGTTCGTCGTCGACGAGCACGCCACGTCCGACGGCCAGGCCGGCCGCCGCGGCGAGCGAGGTGTCCGGCCGCACCCCGCACGCGACGACGAGCAGCGCGGCCGGCAGCGTGGTGCCGTCGGCGAGGCGCAGCCCCGCGCCGGTCCAGGCGACGGCGCGGGCGCCGGTGCGCACCCGTACACCGAGACCGGCCAGCGTGCGGGTCAGCACGGCGGACCCGTCCGGGTCGAGCTGCCGGTCGGCGACGTGGCCCGCGGCGTGCACGACCGTCACGTCCAGGCCGCGGGTGGCGAGGGCGCGGGCCGCTTCCAGGCCGAGCAGCCCGCCGCCGAGGACCACGGCGGTGCCGGATGCGGCCGCGATCGCGCGGCAGTCGTCCAACGTCCGGAACGGGTGCGCGCCGGGCAGATCCAGGCCGTCGACCGGTGGCAGCACCGGCCGGGAGCCGGTCGCCAGCACGAGCGCGTCGTAGGCGTGCTCCTCGTCGCCGGTCAGCACCACCCGCCGTCGCCTGTCGATCGCCGTCACCGCGGTGCCCAGCCGCAGGTCCGCGCCGGCCGGCGGACCGCCCACCACCAGGTCGTCCTCGCACACCCCGCCGGCCAGCAGCGTCGAGAGCATGATCCGGTTGTACGGCCGGTGCGGCTCGGCGCTGAACGCGACGACCTTCACGTCGGCGTCGCGGGCACACAGCTCGCTCGTCACACGGGCGCCCGCCATTCCGTGCCCCACCACGATCACCCGCATGCGGAAACCACCCTGGCGGCGCAGACCTTGAACTCCGGCATGCGCGACACCGGGTCCAGCGCGGCGTTGGTGAGCGTGTTGGCCCGCGCCGCGCCCGCGTAGTGGAACGGCATGAACACCGTGTCGGGTCGGATCGCCGCGCTGAGCCGGACCGGGGCCGTCGCGGTGCCGCGCCGCGTGGTGACGGTGACCGGGTCGCCGTCGCCGACGCCGAGCCGGCCGGCCAGGTCGGGGTGCAGTTCGACGAACGGTCCACCGGGCAGCGCGGCGATCCGTCGGGTCTGCGCTCCGGACTGGTACTGGCTGAGCACCCGTCCGGTCGTCAGGTACAGCGGATACTCCGCGTCGGGCTCCTCGGCGGCCGGCCGGTGTTCGACGGGCACGAAGCGGGCCCTGCCGTCCGGCGTCGCGAACGCGTCGAGGAACATCCGCGGCGTCCCCTGGTGATCGGCCGACGGGCACGGCCAGAACACGCCACCCTCGGCGTCGACCCGCTCGTAGGTGATGCCGGCGTAGTCGGCCGGTCCGCCGGCGCTGGCCCGGCGAAGCTCGTCGAAGACCGCGCGAGGGTCGGCGCTCGTCGGAGCGCCGAGAGCGCCGGACAGGGCGGCGAGCACCTCCAGGTCGGTGCGCACGCCGGGCGGCGGATCGGCCAGCCGGCGCCGCCGGATCACCCGGCCCTCGAGATTGGTCAGCGTGCCGTCCTCCTCGGCCCACTGCGCCACCGGCAGCACCACGTCGGCCAGTTCGGCGGTTTCCGAGCGCACCACGTCGGCCACCACCAGCAGATCCAGCGCCCGCAGCCGGCTCTCGACCGCGGCCGCACCCGGCGCGGACACCACCGGGTTCGACCCGAACACGAGCAGCCCGGCCGGCCCGCCGGCGGTGCCCAGCGAGGTCAGGAGTTCGTACCCGGACACGCCGGGCCCGGGCAGGTCGGCCGGGTCGACGCCCCACACGGCGGCGACGTGCACCCGCGCCGCCGGGTCGTCGATGCGCCGGTAGCCCGGCAGTTGGTCGGCCTTCTGACCGTGCTCGCGCCCGCCCTGCCCGTTGCCCTGTCCGGTGAGGCAGCCGTAGCCCGATCCCGGCCGACCCGGCAGGCCGAGCGCCAGGGCCAGGTTGACGAACGCGCTCACCGTGTCGGTCCCCTTGGCGTGCTGCTCGGCGCCGCGGGCGGTCAGCACGATCGCGCGCCGCGCGGTGGCCAGCCGCTCGACCGTCGCGTACAGGTCGGCCACCGGCACGCCGGTGAGCCGCTCGACGCGGGCCGGCCACCACTGCGCCGCGATGCTGCGCACGGCCTCGAACCCGGTGGTGCGCCGGCGCACGTACGCCGCGTCGACGCGGCCCGTGGTGATCGCGACGTGCAGCAGGCCGAGCGCCAGCGCCAGGTCGGTGCCGGGTGTCGGCTGCAGGTGCAGCGCGGCCAGGCGCGCCGTCGGCGTCGCCCGCGGGTCCACGACGACGAGCCGCTCGCCGGCCAGGTGCCGCACGAACGGCGGCATCGTCTCGGCCGGGTTCGCGCCGACGAGCAGCACGGCGTCGGCGGCGGCGACGTCGGTGACCGGGAACGGCAGCCCCCGGTCCA
>Ga0111538_10001078_pt1 | contig 38126 bp, 27 predicted proteins | sample SoiMethybrSBSTD1_FD_79669 | JGI IMG/M metagenome (GOLD analysis project Ga0111538, IMG submission 79669) | Bulk soil microbial communities from a Populus tree surrounding site in Tennessee, USA - Soil MetaG P. TD hybrid SBSTD1 (version 2)... | ecosystem: Environmental > Terrestrial > Soil >...
ACGGCGGCAAGGTGCCGAGCCCCGCCGAGGTGCTCGCCGGCGCCCGCGACATCCAAGACCTGCAAGAGCCGTGAGCTCGCATGCGGCCAGGTGAACACTGCACGCGACCTCCGCCGACGATCCCGCTACCATCGCGGGCCATGCGTCCACTCTGGTTGCTCGCCCCGATGATCGTCGCGTTGCCGCGCCAACGTGTCCACGGATGACCAGGGAGGACGCCGAGCCGCCGCGCCTGCTCGTCGACCCGACGACAGCGCGGCCGATCCTGATGGCACCACAGCGCCAGCGGCGGCCCATGCACACGGGGCCGGCCGCGAGCACGATGCGCTGCCCGTTCTGCCAGGGCAACGAGGTCGACACTCCGGCCGAGATCGACGCCGAACGCGAGCCCGGCAGCCGACGCGACACGGCCGGCTGGGTCGCGCGCGCGTTCGCGAACAAGTTCCCCGCCAACGCACACCACGAGGTGATCGCGGAAGGCAACGTGCATCTCGATCAACCGGCCGAGCTCGATCGCGCGACGCTGCGCCGTTGTCTCTGCTTGTGGCAACGCCGCGTGCGGGCCATGGAGAGCCGGCCCGGAGTCGCTTGCGCCTACGTGTTCAAGAACGTCGGCGCGCTCGCGGGAGCTTCGATCGCGCACAACCATACGCAGGTCCTCGGCCTCGCCGAACTGCCGCCCCGGCTCGAACTCGAAGCCGATCAGGCACGGCAGCTGGGGCACTGTCCGTGGTGCAACACGCTCGCGACGGCCGAAGCCGAAGGCCGCCTCGTGTTCGCCGCGGCACACCACGTCGTGTTGGTGCCCGAGCCACCGAAGCTGCCTTACGAGACCTGGCTGCTGCCGCGCGCCTGCAACGACGACTTCCTGACGACCGACGTCGACTCGCTCGCGGCCACGCTGCAGGCCATGTTCCTCGCGGTGCAACGCGGCCTCGGCCAGCCCGCGTTCAACCTGTGGCAACACCGCATCCCGGGCCGGCGCTTCCACTGGCACTTCGAGCTGCAGCCGCGCACCGGCCAGATGGCAGGACTCGAGCTCGGCGCCGACATGTACATCAACTCGGTGACCGCGCGCGCGTCGGCCGCGAAACTGCGCGCCGGACTCGGCACAATCCGAGCGGAGTCATGAGCGCTCCTGCGCACGACGAGCCGATGCTCACAGCAGCCCAGTGCCGCGCGTTCGCGGACGACGGCTGGCTGCACCTGCCCGGCTTCCTCGGCGAAGCCGAGCTGCGCACGCTCGAAGACACCTACTGGAAGCTGCTGCGCCGCGAGCTGCCCGTGCCGGGCCGCGACTACTGCGACATGACGGGCCACTACGACCAACCCATCGAGTCGTATGCGATCCTGAACATCATGCTGCCGCGCCGCTACCACGCGAGGCTGCAGGGCAACGTCTACGAACGGCGCGCCGCCTCGGTGGCTCGCCAGCTCTGCGGCCCCGACATGACGCTCGACTACGACCAGCTCGTCGCGAAGCCGCCGCACAAACCCGACGCGGTGTTCCACTGGCATCAGGACCTCGGCTACTGGCCGGTCACGCCCGACACGCGCACTGCGTCGTTCTGGCTCGCGTTCGACGACACCGACGTCGACAACGGCTGCGTCAACTTCGTCGACGGCTCGCACAGAGAACCGCTGCTGCGCACGCACGCGCCGCTGCTCGGCGACCGGTCCGAGAACCACACGCTGGTCGCGCGCGTCGACCCGAAGACGGACCGCATCCGGCCCGCGAAGCTCGCGCGCGGCGACGCGACGGTGCACCACGAACGCACGGTGCACGGCTCGGGCGGCAACACGAGCGACCGCTGGCGGCGCGGCTACATCGTCGCGTTCCGCAGCGAAGCGACCGTGGCCGCCGAACGCGCGTTGGGGTTCACGCACTCGCACAACGACGCGCCCGAAGTCCTGGCCGCGATCGCCGAAGCGAGCAAGCGGCCGCGCTGAAGCACAGCATCACCGCGGCAGCACGAGCTCGATCGCTGGACCACCCGCTGTGGCCTTCGTCGACGCGACCGCGCGCGTGCGGTCGAACACGTTCGCAGCCCCGGGCGGCGAGAGCGCACACAACACCACGGTGACCTCGCGCCCGACCGGAACCGCGAGCGCGAACGCGCCGGCCGCATCGCTCTGCTCCGAACCGAGCACGACGTCGCCATCGACGACGCCGACCCAGGCTCCTGCCGCGGGCGCACGCAACGCATCGTAGACCACGCCGCGCAACGGGCCGCGCACCGGGACCTCGAGCCGCACGCCGACCGAGCCCGCGGCGATGTGCTGATGCTCGCGCGACTCGAACGAACGCGAGACCGCACGGTCCTCCTCGGAGGCATACGGGTAGACCGTGATCTTGTAGTTGCCGGGCGCGAGGCCCGCCGCGCGGAACGCACCATCGGCGCGCACCTCGACGTCGCCGCTCGTCGCCTGCCCGTCCTCGGCGTCGATCGAACAGTAGCACTTCGGCAGCCTGCCGCCGTCCATCACGAAGACCGTGCCTTCGATCGAGAGCCCGCGCACGAGCGTCAGCACGACGCCGCTGCGCTGCTCCGCCACCGCCAGGGCCACCTCGCACCCCTCGACCTGCTCGTGGCTGTCGAACTTCTGCGCAGCAACCACGTAATTGCCAGCCGCGAGGTCGGTGAAGTGGAACCTGCCGCGATCGTCGGTCTGGCACTGGCGCGTCGCCACGTAGCCGTCGATCGCGCGGTAGCCATCGGGCGCGAGCTCGCGAAAGCGCCCGCGGTCGGCGTTGTGGCCGCGCAGCTCGACCTCGTGGCCCGCGACGGGTTGACCGCGTTCGTCCCTGACCTCGCCGCGCAGGCAGGCGGGAGGCTGCAGCCGCAGCTCGCCGAGGTCGATCGCGTCGCGCCCGGCTTCGTCGGCCGGGAACTCGTAGACCGCGGTCGCAAAACCGGGATGCACGAGCAGCAGGCAATGCTGCATGTCGCGGCGCAGGTCAGAGATCGCGAACGCGCCGTCGCGATCCGTCGCGGTCGTGCGCCAGTCCGAACGGAACCAGCCGCCCTGGCCATTGTGATCGGCAGCGGTCGCGCCGACGTAGACGGCCGCCAGCGCGCGGCCCGCGGCATCCGCGACGACGCCGCGCACGAGGCGACCCTTCGTGAGCAGGATCTCGACCGACGTCGCCGTGTCCTTGGCCGTAGTGCCACCGCCGCGCAACGCGCACTCGGCATCCGCGTAGCCGGCCGCGCGCACCTCCAGCGACACGTTGTTGTGCGGCTCGAAGCCGACGAGTTCGAACACGCCGTCCGCCTGCGTCGCGACCCGGCGGCCGCGGTGGCCTTCGCCGACCTCGGCCCCCGCGATGCCCTCGCGAGTCGCGGCATCGAGCACGCGCCCGCGAATCGTGATGCCGGCGGTCAGCAGGATGTCGTGCACGGTCGTCTCGCCTGCCCGCAACACGACCTCGAAGTCGCGAGGGGACGCGAGCGTTTCGGGCCGCACGTCGACGAGACACGTACCCGAGGGCAGACCGTCGATGCGGAATGCGCCGGCCGCATCGGTGACCGCTTCGCCCACGCCGGCCGCACCGACCGCGAGCTCCTTGCGCAACAAGATCCGCGTGCGCGCCACCGCGGCACCACTCCGTTCCGCGCGCACGGTTCCGATCAGCGTGGCCCCGTGCTCGAGCTGGAAGTCGACGCGCGCCCCGGCCCGACAGCCCGAACGCACCTGCGGCGGCAGGCCCGAAGCACTGGCCCGCACGCGGTGTTGTCGCCCCGCGGCGAGCGGCAGGCGGTAGCGGCCACCGGCGTCGGTCTCGGTCTCGCCGACGACGCGGCGCGACGCGCGGGCTCCGCGATCGAGCAACGGATACTCCTCGATCTCCGACAACTCGGCGATCACGCGCGCGCCTCCGAGCGGCTGGGCATCGGGTCCGCAGACGACGCCGTGTAGATCGCGTTCGCGGTCGATGTCGACGGCGCCCGCGTTGGGTCCCGCGTCGACTGCGGCGCGATCGGCAGAGACCGGAGCAACGGGCAGCGCGGAGCCGACCGCAGAGCTCGGCAAAGGCGTCTTCGGCGCGGCCGTGCCATGCGGCGCCTGCGGCGCTGCCGGCTCGGACGTTGCCGACCACCACACTCCGAACAGGAGCACCACGGCGAGCAACGCAATCGGCCGACTGATCTGCATTGCGTTCACGACGCAGAAGCCGCGCCGATGCTAACAGCGGCGGTCAGTCCGACGGCGCCGGCTGTTCTGCTTGCGGCGGCGGCCCCACGACCGTGAAGAACACGAGCCGGTAGCCGTCGGGATCGGCGACGTGGCATTCGCGCAGCCCGTAGAACTGCGTCTTCGGCGGCAGCAGCGGCTTGAAGCGCCGCTTCTTGAGCCGGCGCGCGAACTTGTCGACGTCGGGCACCTGCACGAAGTAACACACCCCCACTCCGAGCGCGCCGCGCGCGAACGAGCGCGCGTCCTGCTTGAGCAGCTCGATCTCTTCGTGATCCATCCCGTATTGCCGCGCCTCCTGCAGCGACGGCAGCTCACCGAGCATGATCGACTGGCCCTTGAGCACGAGGTTCGCGAACACGGGCTTCTCGGGGTTCGGGAAGCACTCGATCATCTTGAAGCCGAGCTTCTCCTCGTAGAAGCGCACGCTGCGCAGCACGTTCGTGACCGTCAGATGCAGCGAATTGGGGTGCTTCTGCTTCGGCTTTCGCTTGGCCATGGATGCGGCGCGGCATTGGAGCGGGTACCCCAGGTACGCGGAAGCACGAAGTGGCGGTCGCCCCGGCCTTTCCGCTGCTTGTTCATTGCATCAGGCCGCCGACCGCAGGAAAGTCCGCGCGCTCTCTCGCTCGCGCCAATGACGAACCAACCAACTCAACAGTGGGGATCGCGTCTCGGTGTCATTCTCGCGGTCGCCGGCTCCGCTGTCGGCCTCGGCAACTTCCTGCGGTTCCCCGGCAACGCCGCGGAGCACGGCGGCGGCGCGTTCATGATCCCGTACTTCCTCGCCTTGATCTTCCTCGGCATCCCGATCGGATGGGCCGAGTGGGCGATGGGGCGCTACGGCGGCCGCAAGGGCTTCCACAGTGCGCCCGCGATCATGGGTGTCTGGTGCAAGGGCGGCTGGGGTCGCTTCGCGGGCGTGCTCGGCGTGCTGGTCCCGCTCGGCGTCTACTTCTACTACGTGATCATCGAGGCCTGGTGCCTCTACTACTTCTGGCTGTATTGCACGGGCGGAATCGGGTTGACGCCGGGCGCTGACGCGCCCACGCAGGCGCAGCAGGCGCGCGACTTCTTCACCACCGTCATCGGCCAGAGCGAGAACGGCTCGACGTTCAGCAACGGCATGAGCGGCATGTTGTGGTCGTTCCTCGTCACTGCCGCGCTGAACGTGTGGTTCGTCTACCGCGGCCTGTCGAAGGGCATCGAAACCGTCTGCAAGTACGCGATGCCGGTGATGGCGGTGCTCGGCCTCGTCGTGTTGGCGCGCGTGCTGACGCTCGATGCACCCCCGGGCACGACCGGCCAGACGGTCAACGACGGTCTCGGCTACCTGTGGAACCCTCACTGGGAAGAGCTCACGAACTTCAAGACATGGCTCGCGGCCGCCGGCCAGATCTTCTTCAGCCTGTCGGTCGGCTTCGGCGTCATCATCAATTACTCGAGCTACATGAAGAAGAAGGACGACGTCGTGCTGTCGGGCCTCACGGCCTCGGCGACGAACGAGTTCTTCGAAGTCGTGCTCGGCGGCCTGATCACGGTCACGGCTTCGGTCGTGTTCGTCGGTGTGACCCTGACCGGGCAGAGCACGGGCAGTTCGTTCAGCCTCGGCTTCAACACGCTGCCGGTCGTCTTCGCGCAGATGCCGGGCGGTGTCTTCTTCGGCGCGTCGTTCTTCCTGATCCTGTTCCTCGCCGCGATCACGAGCTCGCTGTCGATGCTGCAGCCTAGCCAGGCGTTCTTCGAAGAGTCGCTCGGCATCAGCCGCGGCAAGGCCACCGCGCTCGTCACCGTGTGGGGCCTCGCCGGCAACGCCTTCGTGCTCTGGTACAGCAAGGGTCTGACGGCGCTCGACACGATCGACTTCTGGGTCGGCGCGTTCTTCATCCTCGTGATGGCCGGCCTGCAGATCTTCGCGTTCGGCTGGATCTTCGGGCTCGACCGCGGCATCGCGGAGGCGCACGCGGGCGCGCACATGCACATTCCGAAGTTCTTCCAGTTCGTGATCAAGTACGTCGCACCTGCCTACCTGCTGGTCGTGCTCGTCGGCTTCTGCGTGAACAACATGCCCGGGTACATCGACACGCTGCGCGGCAACGTGACGACCGCGGTCGCCGCGAACGACGCCACGAAGAAGCAGATCGCGGCGGACTATCCGGCGCCGGCGAAGCTGACCTACGCGTGGACCCAGGTCGACGGACCGCCCGTCGCGCTCGGCGACGCCGCGAAGGACAAGACGTCGTTTCCGTTCCACGAGCCACCGGACGCGCGCAACTTCAAGGTCAAGTTCGCTCTCGCCGTGAGCGACGGCACCGCGAAGAAGACCTATCCCGTCGAGGTCGAAGTCGACGTCGAGAGCCCCGGCACGGCGCGGCTGACCTGGGGCTTCCTGCTGCTGACGATCGTCGGCCTCGTCGCCATCATGCTGGTCGGCGCGAAACGCTGGCGCGCGCAAGGCCGCGACCTCGACGGCCGGCAACCCGCGAACGACTGAGGACCACCACCATGCTCGCGAACACCGAACTCACCGCCACTGGCTGGACCTTCATGCTCGTCTCGTGCATCGGCGTGACCTGGCTCACGATCTGGTGCTTCAAGAAGGTGCTGTTCCCGCCGCACGACGAGCCCGACCTGCCCGGCGGCCTCGGCCCGTAGCTGGCGGCTCAGAACTGCGCCCAGCCCGGCACGCGCGGATACGGGATCGCGTCGCGGATGTTCGCGAGCCCGCAGATGTAGACGAGCAGCCGTTCGAAGCCGAGCCCGAAGCCCGCGTGCGGCACCGTGCCGTAGCGCCGCAGGTCGCGGTACCAGCCGTAGTGCTCGGGCACCAGGCCCATCTTCTTCATGCGCGCGTCCAACACGTCGAGCCGCTCCTCGCGCTGGCTGCCGCCGATGATCTCGCCGATGCCGGGCGCCAGGATGTCCATCGCGGCGACCGTCTTCCCATCGGCGTTGCTGCGCATGTAGAACGCCTTGATCGCCTCGGGGTAGTTCATCACGACCACGGGCCGCCCGACGTGCTGCTCGCACAGGAAGCGCTCGTGCTCGGTCTGCAGGTCGATGCCCCACGAAGGCGCGTAGTCGAACTTCTTGCCGCTCTTCTGCAGCACCGCGATCGCCTCGCTGTAGTCCATGCGCGCGAACGAGGCGTCGAGGAACTTCTCGAGCCGTTCGATGACTCCCTTCTGCACGCGCTCTTCGAAGAACCGCATGTCGTCGCCGCGCTCTTCGAGCACGCGTTTGAACACGTGCTTCACGAAACGCTCGGCGAGGTCGGCGTCGTCCTTCAGGTCGGCGAACGCGATCTCGGGCTCGATCATCCAGAACTCGGCGAGATGGCGCGTCGTGTTGCTGTTCTCGGCGCGGAACGTCGGCCCGAACGTGTAGACCTTCGACAGTGCGAGGCAGTAGGCCTCGACGTTGAGCTGCCCCGACACGGTCAAGAACGTCTCGCGGCCGAAGAAGTCCTTCTTCCAGTCGATCTTGCCGGCTTCGTCCTTCGGCAGGTTGTGCACGTCGAGCGTGCTGACGCGGAACATCTGCCCCGCGCCTTCGGCGTCGCTCGCCGTGATGATCGGCGTGTTGACCCAGAAGAAACCCTCCTTCGTGAAGAACTCGTGCACCGCGAACGCGGCCGCGTGCCGCACGCGCGCGATCGCGCCGAACGTGTTCGTGCGCGGCCGCAGGTGCGCCACCTCGCGCAGGAACTCGAGCGTGTGCTCCTTCGGCTGCACCGGGTAGGTCTCGGGATCGTCGACGAGGCCCAGGATCTCGATCACCTCGGCCTGGATCTCGAACGCCTGTCCCTTGCCCTGGCTCTTCACGAGCTGGCCGCGCGCGATCAGCGACGCGCCGGCCGTGAGGCGCAGCACGCCGTCGTGGTAGTTCGCGAGCGTGTTCGGCGCGACGATCTGCAGCGTGCCCTGGCAGCTGCCGTCCGAGACCTGTACGAACGAGATGCCGGCTTTGCTGTCGCGGCGCGTGCGCACCCAACCGCGGACTTCGACCTTGCTGTCGACCGGGACCGACCCGGCGAGCACCTGCCTGACGCTCGCTGTGTGCATGCGGCGATGGTTCCGGCGCCGCCATCGCGGGTCAAGGACCGAGCGGACGGCCTCAGGCCTCGATCTCGAGCGGCGCCTGATGGTCGCCCGCGTGCACGAGCCGGCCCATGCGCAGTCGGCCCGAGACCAGGCCTTCGTCGACGAAGCCCTGCTCGGCGAAGAAGTCGAGGGCTTGCTGGTTGCGCAGGTCGATGCTGACGACCAGGCGGTGGATCCGGATGCTGCGCGCGAGCCGCAGCACGCCGGCGAACATCGCCGTGCCGTGACCCTGCCGCCGGCAGTCCGGCTCGACGACCAGCGTGACCTCCGCGACGTGGTCGGGCCCGGTGTCGAGGCGCAAGAACCCTACGTCGCGGCCGGACACCGTTGCGATCTGTGCCGTGATGCGAGGATCGGCGAGCAGGCGTTGCGGCCACTCGCGCCGCAGCTGGCCACCCGGCAGCGACAGCCCGTAACCGCAGAGCCAGCGCTCCACCGTGGTGGCGTCGCTCAAGGCAAAGGGGCGCAGGCAGAGTGGGCCGAGCGGAGCAGTCATGGGGCCCCACACTCTAGATGAGGGAGGCCGTTGGTAACCACAGTAGCTCGATACAGTTCGCTTGACCGACCGTCAGCGGGAGCTACCATCTCCCCCCGCAGAACGCAGGTGACCGATGGGTTGCCGGCGCGCTGCGACCTCTGAGCAACCGGTAAACCCGGGCAGTCGGCTGAATCCCTCCGGACGGCGGTGAGCCGGTCCAGGAACCCCGAGCCATGGTTCGGGGGTAGGGTTTCTACCGCCTGACCGGGTCCTGCCGTTTCTTCGGGCCGTTTTCGGACGACACACAGGCCATGGCCAACAACGCCGACATCCTTCGATACATCGACTCGATCGCCCGCGACAAGGAGATCGACAAGGAAGCGCTCATCGTCGCCATCGAGCAGGCGATGGCGTTGGCGTTGGCCAGGAAATACGGGGTCGACGACGTCGAGATGCGACTCGACCGCGAGACCGGCGAGTTCATCTGCAACTACGACGTCTCGATGGAAGAGCAGGGTCGCATCTTCGCGATGTCGGTCAAGCAGGCCATCATCGGCCGGGTGCGCGAAGCCGAACGCGACGTGATCTTCGCCGAGTTCGAGGCGAAGCTCGGCGAGATCGTGAGCGGCACGATCCAGCGCTTCGAGGGCGACACCGTGATCGTCAACCTCGGCCGCACGACGGAAGGCATCCTGCCGCGCGCCGAGAAGGTGCGCAGCGAGAACTACAACGTCGGCGAGCGCATCCGGGCGCTGATCTACGAGGTCAAGAAGGTCGGGCCACGGGTCAAGGTGATCCTGAGCCGCACGCACCGCGACCTGGTCCGCGCGCTGTTCGAGCTCGAAGTCCCCGAGATCAGCGACGGCACGATCACGATCCGGCGCATCGAACGCGAGCCGGGTTACCGCACGAAGCTCGCCGTCGACAGCAACGACGAGAAGGTGGATTGCGTCGGCGCGTGCGTCGGCGTGCGCGGCAGCCGCATCAAATCGATCATCGACGAGCTGAACGGAGAGCGCATCGACATCATCCGCTGGAACAACGACCCGTCGACGCTGATCGCGAACGCGCTGAAGCCGGCCGAGGTCGGCGACATCACGCTCGACCCGACGACCAAGAAGGCGCTCGTGATCGTGAACGAGGACCAGCAGTCTCTCGCGATCGGCCGCAAGGGACAGAACGTGAGGCTCGCGAGCAAGCTGACCGGCTGGGACATCGACATCATGACGCGCGCCGAGCTCGAGCGTTCGGTCGCCGACGACAACCGCGGCGAAGCCGGCAGTCCCGCACCCGCGAGCCTCGCGGCCGATCGCGCTGCCGAAGGCGGCGCGTCCGCGACCACCGGTGCGCCGAGTCCGCAGACCGGGCCCGGGGGCGCCGCCGAAACCGGCAGCTCCGAGACACGCTCCGACAAACCCAACCCCGACCCCCCGGCCACGGCCGTGGAATCGCCCTCCCTCGCCGACGGGCAGTCGGCAGGCGACCCCACCTGACCGACACTCGTCCAACCCCGCTCACACTGCATCCAAGGAACAACCCGCGAGCCGTCGACACAGCCGGCACCCGTGAGGAGCAAAGCGATTGAAAAAGGTACGAGTCTTCGAGTTGGCCAAGGAGTTCGGGATGCGCGGTCCCGACCTGGCGAAGCTGTTGCGTGAGATCGGCTTCGACAACATCCGGACCCACATGACGGTGCTCGACGACGCCGACCTCATGATGGTCGAAGCGCGGCTCTCGGCCCAGGGATTGCGCCGCCAGCCCGCAACCGACGACGCAGCCGCGCCGTCTGCAACACCGAAGAAGAAGAGCCTCACGACCGTGGTCGAGGACACCGAGGTGGCGCCCGAGCCGGCGCCTCCGGCACCAGCGCCGTCGCCATCGGCCAAGCGGGAGCTCAAGGAGCTGCCGCGCAAGACGCCCGCGAAAGTGCCTGCGAAGCGCGCGCCGAAGCAGGAGCCCCCGCAGCCCGAGGAGACCCTGCCGACAGAGCCGCCCGCGAAGGTCCGTGCTGCTGCAGCACCTGCAGCCCCTGCGCGGACGGTCGAGGTCCCGGCTGCCCCCGCAGCGCCGGCTGCCGAAGCACCTGCTGCACCGCGCGAGAAGAGCCCGGAGACAGCTCCGCCCGAACGGACTCCGGCGCCGGCTCCCCTGGCACCGGCCGCGCTGGCGCCGACGCGGCCCCTGCCTCCCGTCGAAACAGCCCCTGCGGACCTCGTCGAGACCAGCGCGGTCGCCGCCACGCCGGAGCTCCCCGCCGATGCCGGCACCGATCTCGCGCCCGAAGTCGAAGTCGACCCTGTGCGCCGGCTCGTCGTGCCGCAGAAACGCGCCACTGTCGTCGGCCGCATCGAGCTGCCGCAGGAGACGATCCGCGACGCCACGCGGCGTTCCGCTCCCGCCGCGCCGCGCGATCTGCGCCGCGCCGCGCTGCAGAAGATGCAGCAACGCACCGGCTCGCGGCCGTCCGGGCCGCAGACCGGGATCCGCCGCGGGCCAGCCGGCCCCGGCACGACGGGACCACGCGGTCCCGGCCGCGACGCGGCGCGCGGTGGGCCCGGCGGCGCGCGCAAGCAGAGAGTCGCGCCGACGCTCGATCCGCAGCGCGTCGTCGAGGTCGCCGAACCGGTCTCGATGAAGGCGCTCTCGGAAGCGCTCGGCATCAAGGTCACGGACCTGATCGCGACGCTCACGTTCAAGCTCAAGATCCCGGGCAAGAACATCAACTCGCTGCTCAGCAACGAGGAAGTCGAGCTCGTCGGCCTCCAGGAGGAGCGCAACATCAAGATCGTCGCGCACAAGGAGGCCATGGACGAGCTCATCGAGCAGCTCGTCGAGGAGAGCGAGGGCGAAGAGACGCTGCTGCGCGCGCCCGTCGTGACCTTCATGGGCCACGTCGACCACGGCAAGACGTCGCTGATGGACGCGCTGCGCAAGAGCGACGTCGCGAAGCACGAAGCCGGCGGCATCACGCAGCACATCGGCGCCTACAAGGTGACCAACGACAAGGGCGAGGAGATCGTGATCCTCGACACGCCGGGCCACGCCGCGTTCACGGCGATGCGCGCGCGCGGCACCGAGCTGACCGACATCGTCGTGCTCGTCGTCGCGGGCGACGACGGCGTGATGCCGCAGACCGAAGAGGCGATCAACCACGCGAAGGCCGCGGAAGTGCCGATCGTGGTCGCGATCACGAAGTGCGACCTGCCGTCCAGCAAGCCGACCCAGGTCAAGCAGCAGCTCATGATCAAGGGGCTGCAGTCCGAGGACTTCGGCGGCGAAATCGGCATGATCGAGGTGTCGTCGGTCACCGGCAAGGGTCTCGACGACCTGATGGGCCGCATCCTGCTCGAGGCGGAGATCCTCGACCTGCGTGCGCGTCCCGAGGCACCGGGCAAGGGCGTCGTCGTCGAGTCGCGTCAGTCGCCCGAGCAGGGCGTCGTCGTCACGCTGCTCGTGACCGACGGCACGCTGCGGCTCAAGGACCAGATCGTCTGCGGCGAGAGCTTCACGCGCGTGCGCGCGATGATCGACGACCACGGCAACAACCTCGAAGAGGCGGGCCCGTCGACGCCGATCACGCTGTTCGGGCTCGACCGGCTGCCGTCTCCTGGCGACAAGCTGTTCGTCGTCGAGGACGCGAAGAAGGCCAAGGAAGTCGTCGAAGCACGCCAGCGCCGCGTGCGCGAGCTGTCGCGCGCCGAACGCAGCGCCGTCACGCTCGAGACGCTGTCGGCAAAGCTCGCCGAGCGCAACATCAAGGAGATCAAGATCATCCTGAAGGCCGACGCGATGGGCTCGCTCGAGCCGCTGAAGAAGTGCCTCGACGAGATCGCGACACCCGAAGTGCGCGTGAACCTCGTGCACAGCGGCCTCGGCGGCATCAACGAGACCGACGTGAGCCTCGCACAGGCCTCCGAAGCGGTCATCGTGGGCTTCAACACTGTCGCCGACAGCAGCGCGCGCCAGCTCGCCGAGCGCGGCGGCGTCGAGATCCGCTACTACGACGTCATCTACGAGCTGCTCGACCAGGTGCGCGCGGCGATGGAAGGCCTGCTCGCGCCGCAAGAGGTCCAGAACGTCATCGGCCACGCCGAGGTCAAGGCCACGTTCAAGTCGAGCAAGTTCGGCACGATTGCGGGCTGCCGCGTCCTGGACGGCATCGTCCGGCGCAGCGCCACGGCGCGGCTGTCGCGCGAGGGTGCAGTCGTCTGGTCCGGCAAGATCGCGAGCTTGCGTCGCCTCGAGGAAGACGTGCGCGACGTCAAGGCAGGCTTCGAGTGCGGCATGACGCTCGAAGGCTTCCAGGACATCAAGATCGGCGACCAGATCGAGTTCGTGCAGATCGAGCTCGTCAAACGCACGCTCGGTGGATGAGCCGCGCGAGCAGAAACGTCCGTACCGCCATGCTGTATATCGGCGTCCTTCAGTTCACTCTCGAGATCCCGTATGCGGAGTCCCTCAAGGACAAGCGCAACGCGATCAAAGCGCTCAAGGACCGGTTGCGTCGCTCCTTCAACGTCTCGATCTCCGAGATCGACGACCTCGAGGAATGCACGATCGCGACGCTCGGGGCCGTCGTCGCGGGTAGTGACACCGCGCATCTCAACAGCGTCATGGACCACCTGCTCAACGAGCTGAAGGACTGGCGCGACGGCACGATGACCGACCACCAGCTCGAGATCATTGCGCCGCAATGAACGAACGCCGCATCAGCCGCCTGCAGGAGCAGATCAAACAACGGCTCGCCGAGGTCCTGCTGCGCGACATCGCCGACCCCAAGCTCGGCCTCGTCACGATCACGCGCGTCGAGCTCGACAGCGAGTTCACGCACTGCAAGGCCTACTGGTCCGTCATGGCCGCGAGCACCGACGCGGAGCAGAAGGCTCGCGCGCAGAGCGAGGGCGTGTTGCGGCGCGCGCGCGGCCTCTGCCAGCGCGAGATCGCCAGGGCCGTGAACGCGCGCACGACCCCCCACCTCGAGTTCGTGTTCGACGAGAGCATCGCGGGCGCGATCAAGCTCAACCGGCTGCTCCAGGATCTCCAGCAGGAACGCGAGAGCAAGGCCGGCCCCGAAGGCCCGGCCGCGCCGAATACTCAGCCGGGCAACGGCAACCCGGGCACGTGATCGCACCGGCCGCACTGCCGCGGCAGTGACCCGCGCAGTCGGGAACCTTCCCCCTGCTGCTTGCAGAGTTCCTGTGCCTGTGCTCCGTTGCCGGCGCCATGTCACGCCCACGCTCCGTCTGGCTCGCGTTGCTTTGCGCGAACCTGGTCCCCGCCCAAGAGAGTCGAGCCCCAGCCAACGCACCCACCGCCGAAGCGCTCGCCGCCGCGAAGCAGAAGCTCACGGCCGCCCTGCAGAAGACGGCCGCGCTGCAGGACACCGGCTTCCGCGCGAACTGGGGTGCCGACAAGAAGAAGAAGAAGGGCGAGGCCAGCCCGTTCGACATGCTGGGTGGCAACAGCACGGGCAAAGTGGAGGGTTCCTGGTACAGCGATCGCCAGCACCTCGCGTTCGACAACGACACCAAGGACGAGCTCGTCGTCGCGGGCCGGCGTTCGATCGCCAAGGACGACCAGCGCGACTGGTGCCTGCGCCCCGGCCGGTTCGCCGACGGCAACCCCACGGGCTTCGTGCCCGACGTGCCGCTGCTGCTGCAACAACTCGCGAAGTGGGATCTCGCCGTCGTGCAACGCACGGCCGGCGCGCTCGACGATCGACCGGTCGAGGTGATCTCCGTGACGCTGAACCCCGACCAGGTCGGCGAAGCCGTCTGGGCAGGGCTCGTTCCAGAGTCCGTCGTGAGCCCGATGATGATGGGCGGGATCATGAGGTTCGGCGGAGGTGCGCGCTCCGCGCCCACGCCTCCCCTTGCCACGGTCGACCTCGCGGTGACGATCGACCCGGGCACGAGCCTCGTGCACCAGATCCAGTTCCGCAGCTGGTCGAAGCAGAACAACATGGGCAAGGCGGCGGGCGGCGTGTTCGTCGTGCAGGCCGGCGGCGGGGCGATGACCGTGGCGGGCGGTGGCAACGACGAGGACGAGGAGGAGGACAGCAAGACCGAACCCGGCAAGGCCAACACGCCGATGCCGTTCGAGAACGGCCTGCCCGTGCGCCCGCGCAAGAAGACGACGGTGATGGACTACACGGTGCGGCTGTTCGATCACGGCAGCAAGAAGGCGCCGGAGCTGAGCGACGAGCAGAAGAAGCTGCTCGGCCGCACCCCACTCTGATCGAAGCGCGGCAGCGTCCTCTGCACCGGGACCGCTACACTGTGGCCATGCGCGCTCTCCCGCTGATGCTGCTCGGCGCTGCTCTCGCCGCCCAGGCGCAAGCACCGCAGCCGCCGCAAAACCCTGGCGCCGCGACGCGCGCGCAGCAGCGGGCCACCGCCGACGTGCAGGAGGCCGGCCGCAAGCTCCTGCTCGAGCCGCATGCGTTCACGGGCACGTGCACGTTCCGCACGAGGGCCGACGCCGAAGAAACGACCGTCGCATATCAGGGCGCCTGGCAGGAAGGGGTCTCGCTGTTCTCGATGAACGAGCATTCCGTGCTGACCCACGGCGAACGCCAGGTCGTGCGGGTTCGCGATCGCGCGTGGACGCTGCCCCAAGGCGACGCGCCGGACTGCCCGCTCTACACGCACGTGCTCGCGGCCTCTCTGCCGCACGCGACGATCGAGTCCTGCGAAGCCACCTCGCACGCCGATCGCCCTGCGATGCGTGCGCACGCGGTGTGGACCGGCCAACAAGCCGGCGAGCTCGCGCTGAGGACTGCCGTGCCGAACGCCAGGTGCCAATCGTTGCTCGAGGCCATGCCCGCCCTGTGCAAGCGCATGGCGGACCGCGTCGTGATCGACGCGGCGATCTCCTACGACCCGGCCACCAGGTCGCTGCTGGCCGCCACGCTGCGGATCGCGATGGTCGACACCGCGGAGCTGCCCGCCGATCAGCCGGTGCCGCCGGCCCCCGCGGGTCTGCCGCCGCTGCGACGCCTGAGTCTTGCGCAATTCACGTTCGAGATCGCCGTGCAGCCGCCCGCCAAGGTGCCGATGCCCGAGCTCGACGCAAAGCTGCGAGCGATGCTCGATCTGCCGGCGCGTCGACCCGCCGGTCCGATCAGGCGAGCGTGACCGACGGTCCGCCCGCCGCGCGCGGCGCGAATTGTCCGATGCACGCGTGGCAGGTTACGCCCGCGTCCTTCAGCCGCCGCACGACCTTGTCGGCGATCGAAGCTGGCACCGCGAGCATCAGACCACCGGACGTCTCGGCGTCGAACACGAGGTCCACGAGCGCCTGCTCGATGTTCGGCTCGACCATCACACGCGGCCCGTAGAACGCCTTGCCGCGTGTGCAACCGCCCGACAGAACACCGCTGCGCACGAGGTCGATCGCGCCGGGCAGCACCGGCAGATCGGCTGCGCGCAGCTGCAGGCACAAGCCCGCACCCTCGGCCATCTCGCAACCGTGGCCCATGAGCCCGAAGCCCGTGACGTCCGTGGCGCCGTGCACCTCGAGATCGCGCACCGCGTCACAGGCGCCCTTGTTCAACGTCGCCATCTGCTGCATCGCGGCCATCGCGACCGCGGCGCTGACCTTCTCGCGCTTGATCGCCGTCGAAACGGGCCCCATGCCGAGCGGCTTGCTGAGCACGAGCACGTCGCCCGCGCGCGCGCCGCCGTTGGCCCAGAACCGCTTCGGATGCACGATGCCCGTCACCGACAGCCCGTATTTGATCTCCTGGTCGACGACCGAGTGGCCGCCGCACAACACGGCGCCCGCTTCCTTGATCTTCTCGAGTCCGCCCGCGAGCACCTCGCCGAGCACGTCGAGGCCGAGCTCCTTCGGCCAGCCGACGATGTTCATCGCGGTCAGCGCGACACCCCCCATCGCGTACACGTCCGACAGCGAGTTCGCGGCCGCGATGCGCCCGAACCAGCGCGGGTCGTCGACGATCGGCGGGAAGAAATCGAGCGTCTGCACGAGCGCGCGTTCGGCGTCGATGCGGAAGATGCCCGCATCCTCGAAGCCGCGGTGCCCCGCGAGCAGGTCGGGATGTTCGATCGTGCCCAGTTTTTCGAGAACCTGCCCGAGGCTCCCCGGCGGCAGCTTGGCGGCTCAACCGGAACCGGACGCGTAACGGGTCAGTCGTTTGTCGGTGGTTTCTACCATGGTCACCTCAGGCCAACGCGCGCTGCACGGCAGCGGCGACGGCGGCTAGATCCTCGAGCAGCAGCGTGCGTGCATCGAGCAACACACGGCCCTCCATCACGCGCGCGTACACCGCGATCGGCCGGGCCGCGCGCAGCGCGTCGTTCTCGGCGTCGCCACCCGGCAGCGCCAAGGCGAAGCTCGGCAACGGCCGCGCCGGGTTCGCGCCGGATCCCGCATACGAATCGCTCGCGACGACGTGCGCGCGGCGTCCGGGCAACAGGCCGAGCAGCTGTTCGCTTCGCGAGCGCAGTTCGTCGGACCCGGCCGACAACAACCGCAGCGTCGGCACGGCGCGCAGCGGCTCGTCGTCGCGGTAGATCAGCAGCGTCGCTTCGAGCGCCGAGAGCGTCAGCTTGTCGCAGCGCAGCGCGCGATACAGCGGATGGGCGCGGCAGCGTGCGATCAGGTCGGCGCGGCCGACCAGGATGCCGCACTGCGGCCCGCCGAGCAGCTTGTCGCCCGAGAAGCACGTGACCTGGGCTCCAGCCAGCAGGCTGTCGCGAACGCGCGGTTCGTCCTGCAGCCCCGCGATCGGCTCGTTCCACAACAGGCCCGAGCCGAGGTCGTCGAGCACCAGCAGCTTGCGGCTGGCGCCCAACTGGACGAGCTCCGCGACCGACGGCGTTCCGGCGAACCCCTCGATGCGGAAGTTGCTCGGGTGCACCTTCAGATACGCGACCGTCTGCTCGGTCGTCGCGTCGGCGAAGTCGCGCAGGTGCGTCTTGTTCGTCGCGCCGACCTCCACCATCGTGCAGCCCGCGCGCCGCATCACGTCGGGCACGCGGAAGCCCCCGCCGATCTCGACGAGCTCGCCGCGCGAGATCACCACCTCGCGACCCGCACAGAGCGCCGTCAGCGCGAGCGTCACGGCTGCCGCGTTGTTGTTGACGACGAGCGCGCCTTCGGCCCCCGTCACGGTCTTCAACAAGGCCGCCACGCCGAGCTCGCGCTGGTCGCGCACGCCGGTCGTCGGGTCGACCTCGACGACCGCATACCCGCCCGCCTGACCGAGCGCCGTCACGGCCGCCGCCGGGAGCGGCGCACGCCCGATGCCCGTATGCAGCACGATGCCCGTCGCGTTGTAGACGCGTTCGTGCCGCGGCCGCACGGCCACAGCACAACGTTGCCGCAACAAGGCGGTCATCGCCTCGGGCTGGCTCTGCGCCGCGAGCGTCTTCGCGTCGAGCGTGCCGTCGAGCACGCGGCTCCTCAGCTCCTCGAGCCAGACTCGCGCCTGCCGCACGAGCACGGGCCGCTGCACGTTCTGCAGCGCCGGCAGCCGCAGGATCTGATCGACCGACGGCAGGCCACGCAGGGTCGGAGAACGCTCGGAGTCGGTTGTAGGCATCGGAGAACCACCCGCTACCATACCGCACAACGCATGCAGCGCGCCGCACCGAAGACGCCACAACCCGATCCGCGCGAACGTGCGCTGGCCCACACGCTGGGTCTGCCGGACCTCATCGTGCGCGTGCTGATCGCGCGCGGCCACGACGACCCGGATCGCGTGCGCCGGTTCCTGCGACCGGACCTCACGACGCTGCACGACCCGTTCCTGTTCACGGACATGAAGAAGGCCGTGCAGCGCATCAAGCAGGCGCTGCGCGCCGACGAGCCGATCCTGATCCACGGCGACTACGACGTCGACGGCATCAGCGGCACCGTGCTGCTGCACAAGTTCTTCTCGCTGCTGCACGCGCGCAGCAAGCCCTACATCCCCGCGCGCGCCGACGGCTATTCGTTCTCGCGCGCCAGCGTCGACGCGATCAAACAGAGCGGCCACCGGCTCGTGATCTCGGTCGACAACGGCACCAACGCCATAGCACCGATCGCCGAGCTGCAGGCTGCCGGCATCGACGTCATCGTGACCGACCACCACGGCACGAGCGAGAACGCTGCTCTGCCGTTCGCGATGTTGAACCCGCGGCTGCCCGGCGCCGGCTACCCCGATCGCAACCTGGCCGGCTGCGGCGTCGCGTTCCGGCTCGCGGCAGCCCTCGGCGCCTCGCTGTCGGGCGGCATGCTGCAGAGTCCCGAGTTCGCCGAGTTCCTGACCGACGCGATGGCCTGCATTGCCCTCGGCACGATCGCCGACGTCGCACCGCTCTGCGGCGAGAACCGCACGCTCGTGTTCCACGGGCTGCGCGCACTCGCGAACAGCAAGAACCCCGGCATCCGCGCACTGCTCGACTCGGCGGGCCTGCTGCACCGCGGCGCCGACGCCGAGGACGTCGCGTTCCGGATCGCGCCGCTGATCAACGCCGCGGGACGCGTCGGCCACGCGCTCGACGCCGTGACGCTGCTCTGCGCGCCCGGCTACAGCGAAGCGCAGGTCGCCGCCAAGGTGCTCGAACGGCACAACGACGCGCGGCGCGTCGTCGAGCGCCAGCTGCAGGACGAAGTCATGCAACTGGCTGCGGCGGTCACGGACCCCGCCGTCGTGCTCGCCGGCGACAACTGGCACTCGGGCGTGCTCGGCATCGTCGCAGCGCGCGTCACCGAGACGACCGGCAAGCCCGCGATCCTGATCGCGTGGAAGGGCGAGACCGGCCGCGGGTCGGGGCGCTGCGTCTCCGGGCTGCACCTGCGCCACGCGCTGGCGGCCTGTGGTGTTCACTTGATGGCGCACGGCGGTCACGCGGCCGCCGCGGGACTCGAGCTGCGCCGCGACGAGTTCGAAGCGTTCCGCGCGCGCTTCAACGAAGCCTGCCTCGAGCTCGGTCCGACCGAGGCGCCCGACCCCGTCGACGGCATCGCGGCGTTCACCGAGCTCGATCCGCACAGCGTGAGGAGGCTCGACATGCTCGGGCCGTTCGGCCAGGGCCACCGCCGGCCGCGCTTCTGCACCAGCGGCGTGCGCACGGTCGGCAACCCGTCGACCGACGATCGCGGCACCGATCTGCGGCTGCGCGTAGTCGGCGACGGCCAGATCCTGCCGGCGCGCCTCGTGCGCGGCGGGCCGCGCTTCGAGGAGATGCGCAACCGGCCCGGTCCCTGGACGATCGTCTATTCGCCGCGGGTCAACCCGCGCGGCGAGGAAGGCCCCGTGCAGCTCGACGTGCACGAGATGACCGGCGAAGGCGGCTAGGGCCTGGCATGCTGGCACTGCCCGAGGAGCACCGGACCAGCTGGCGCAGCCTGCAGTACTTCGTGCGGCGCTACGTGCTGCGCCAGAGCCTGATCACCGCGAACGTCGAGCCGACGGGTCTGCGCGTCCGCGCCTACAGCCGCGACTTCCTCGGCCGCCACCTGTTCAAGCGCGGCGTGTACGAGCGCGACCTGACCGAGTTCGTGCTGCGGCATCTGTCGCTGCGCGACGACGCGGTGATCCTCGACATCGGCGCCAACCTCGGGTGGTACTCGCTGCTGCTCGGCAAGCGTTGTCCGCGCGCGCGGATCCACGCGTTCGAACCCGAGCCGCGCAACCTGGCCTTGCTGCGCGAGAACCTGCAGCAGAATGGCATCGGCAACGTGAAGGTGCACGCGGTGGCCGTGGCGGACCGGGCGGGCTCGATGCAGTTCTTTCCGTATGCGGAGAAGAACATGGGCCGGCACTCGCTCGTCGCGCAGGAAGGCTGCACGCCGATCGAGGTGCAGACGGTCGTGCTCGACGAGTTCCTGCCGACGGTCGGGGTGCAACCCGAACAGGTCGATCTCGTCAAGATCGACGTCGAAGGCTACGAGCTGCCCGCGTTGCGCGGCGCGCAGCGGCTCCTGCGAGGCCGCCCCGTGATCGTCGCGGAGTTCGCACCGAAGTACATGCGAAGGGCCGGCATCGACCCCGAGTCGTTCCTGCGGTTGTTCCGCGATGCGGGGTTCGGGGCGCACCAGTTCTCGGGCGGCGTGCTGCGGCCCGACGCGCTGCACGGGGCAGCGGCCTCCGACCGTCGCTTGGACTTGATCTGGCAGAAGCCCTGAAACGGCTTCTGCAGGCCACCCCCGGTCACCTGCCACGGGCACAATCCTGGGGCCAGGGTCCCTGTGCTGCACGTCAGACTCTGGCGTCGTAGCATCGAGGGCAACTGGCCACCTCGCCCGTGATCCTGCCCGCGTCTACCGCGAAAGGAGTCGACATGTTCGCAACGATCCGCACGAACTCGTCGCAGCGCGCTGCGGCGTTTGCGGTCCTCGCAGTCTTCCTCGCGCTGGCAGCAGCAACGGACGTGGCGCTGGCCCAGGAGGCTGTGATCGGTTCTGGGACGATCGTGTTCGACAGCCGCTGGCACGAACAGTCTTTCGTGGAGGTGGCGGCGGGCGGCTCCCACACGGTAGCGCGGCGCAGCGACGGCAGCGTGCTGGCCTGGGGCGACAACACCTACGGCCAGTGCAACGTGCCGAACCTGCCGGCCGGTCTGTCCTACGTCGAAGTGGCGGCGAGCGTGCGCCACACAGTAGCGCGGCGCAGCGACGGCAGCGTCGTGGCATGGGGCTACAACTACTTCGGGCAGTGCAACGTGCCAGCACTGCCGCCGGGTCTGTCCTACGTCGAGGTGGCGGCGTCCGGAGAGAACGTCCAAGGCTTCAATAGTGGTCTCACGGTGGCGCGGCGCAGCGACGGCAGCGTGCTGGCCTGGGGCGACAACACCTACGGCCAGTGCAACGTGCCGGCGCTACCGACGGGGCTCTCCTACGTCGAGGTGGCGGCCGGCGGGTTCCACGTCGTAGCGCGTCGCAGCGACGGCAGCGTGGTGGCCTGGGGTGACAACACCTACGGCCAGTGCAACGTACCGGCGCTTCCGACGGGGCTCTCCTACGTCGAGGTGGCGGCGGGTGCGGGCCACACCGTGGCGCGTCGCAGCGACGGCAACGTCGTGGCCTGGGGCGCCAACGGGGTTGGCCAGTGCAACGTGCCGACGCTGCCGCCGGGTGTGACCTACGGCAAGGTAGCGGCGGGTTCCGCCCACACAGTAGCGTGCCGCAGAGATGGCAGCGTGGTGGCCTGGGGAGACAACCACTTCGGCCAGTGCAACGTGCCGGCGCTGCCGCCAGGGCTGTCGTACGTCGAGGTGGCGGCCGGTCACCTGCACACGGTCGCACGTCGCAGCGACGAGAGCGTGGTGGAATGGGGCGCTTCCGGCAACGTGCCGCCGCTGCCGCCGGGGCTCTCCTACGTCGAGGTGGCGGCGAGTCAGGTGCACACGGCCGCGCTTCGCAGCGACGGCAGCGTCGTTGCCTGGGGCTACAACGGCGATGGCGCGTGCAATGTGCCGGCGCTGCCGCCGGGTCTGTCCTACGTCGAAGTGGCGGCTGGCGGTGACCTCTCGGGGGCCCACACGGTAGCGCGTCGCAGTGACGGCAGCGTGGTGGCCTGGGGTAGCAACTGGGATGGCCAGTGCAACGTGCCAACACTCCCGCCGGGTCTGTCCTACGTCGAGGTGACTGCGGGCGGGATGATCTACCCGGGGATGTTCACGGCAGCCCGTCGCAGCGACGGCAGCGTGCTGGCTTGGGGCAACAACTTCTTCGGTCAGTGCAACGTGCCACCGCTGCCACCGGGTCTGTCCTACGTCGAGGTGGCGACCGGGAACGTCCACACTGTAGCGCGGCGCAGCGACGGCAGCGTGGTGACCTGGGGCTACTATGTCGGGGTCAGCATGCCCGTGCTGCCGCCCGGTCTGACCTACGTCGGCGTGGCAGCGGGTTACCGCCACACAGTTGCACGTCGCAGCGACGGCAGCGTGGTGGCTTGGGGCGACAACTCCTCCGGCCAGTGCAACGTGCCGCCGCTGCCACAAGGCCTGACCTACGTAGAGATGGCCGCGGGCTATTGGCACACCGTTGCGCGTCGCAGCGACGGCAGCGTCGTGGCCTGGGGCTTCAACGGATCTGGTCAGTGCAACGTGCCGGCGCTGCCGCCGGGTCTGAGCATCGCGCAGATATCGGCCGCAGGGAACAGGACCGTCGCGATCGTTCGAGCCGGCGCCTACTCGACGTTCGGAACCGGATGCCCAAGCAGCGCCGGCGTGACGCATCTCGAAGCGACCACGCTGCCTCGCGTCGGAGCGACGATGACCGTGCGCGTGGAGCCGCTGCCGCTGTCCGCTGCGGTGGTGATCTCGGGCCTCAGCAACGTGAGTTGGTCCGCCGTTGCGCTGCCGCTGAACCTGTCGCCGTTCGGCCTCCCGAACTGCTGGCTGCGCGTCCGCCCGGACACGAACGACGCGCTGATCGGATCTCTGGGCTCGGCCACCTATTCGCTCGCAATACCCGCGAGCGCTGCGCTGGCGGGCTTCGTCCTGCACCAGCAGGCACTCGTGCTCGATCCTGCTGCGAGCAATCCTGCTGGTCTCGTGATGTCGGACGCGACGACGGCAGTCGTCGGCTTGTAGCGCGGCCGTTCCGCAGTCCTACCCGTGCGTCGACCGATCCGTTCTGCGGAACCATCAGTCCCCTCACGCCGCCGAGTCCGTAGCCTGGTTCGGTTCCCTGCGCTTGCGCGTCGCGACCATGAACAGGATCCCGAGCACCACGATCGCGCCGATGAACCAGAGCATCTTGTCCTTGATCACGCGGACCATCGCTTCGGGGTCCTCGATCAGCTTTGGCTCGTCGCCGAGCACCTTCATCCCCCACCACGCGAGGATGTAGCACCACAGGCCCGCGCCGACCGTCGTCACGATCGAGAACGGCACGAACCTCATGCGCAGGATGCCGGCCGGGATCGAGATCAGGTGGCGCACGACGGGCAGCAGGCGCGCGATGAAGACACCCTTCAAGCCGTTGCGCTGCGCCCAGCCCTCGGCGAGCTCGATCTTCTTCGGCGGCATCAGCAGATACTTGCCGTAGCGCATCACCAGCGGCCGGCCGATCCACAGCGCGAGCCAGTAGCTGACCGCCGAACCGAACCACGAGCCCGCAGTGCCGGCGAGCACCACGCCCCAGAAAGTCATGTGGCCCTGCGCGGCCCAGTAGGCGGCAGGCGGCATCACGACTTCGGACGGCACCGGGATGATCGAGCTCTCCGCGGCCATCAGCAGGAAGACGCCGAGGTAGTGCTGATCGTGGACGAATCGGAACCAAGCTACGAGCAGGTCGTGCACGCGGCCAAAGGTTGCGCGCTCGCGCGATCACTGGCAACGATATCCCGCACGAAGTCCGACGCTCCCGCGGGCCTGCCGAGGTTTTGGTCGATCCGCTTCGCGGTAGCGCGACTCAGCGACTCCCGATCGTGCCGTCTGCCGCATTCGAGACCGTCAGGTTCGCGGGATTCACCCCCACGTCGAGCACGACGCCCTGGACGAAGAAGTGCATTCCCTCCAACGGCAGGCTGCTCGGGATGCCGAGCGCCATGCTCGCAGTGCCGCCGGTAGTTGGAAGGCCTGCGGAGAACAGGGGGTCGATGAACGCGGAGCAGCCGGGCATGCCGATTACCGCGAGCGGGACGGGCGCCGGGAAGGCCGCCAGACCCATGAACCCGATCATCAGGCCAACCCCGGGATTGGGCAGGTTCGTGAAGTTCATCGTGAACGTGCTCGCGATCCACGGCAACTGGCCCGTTGCCGCTGCCAGCGCCGGCACGCCACCACTTCCCGTGCAGCCGGTTCCGAACGGCAGAAAGCTCGCGGCGACGCCGGGCGCGACATAGAGCCACGTGTCGTTCAGGAGCGACCAGCCGTTGCCATACGCGCCGTAGACGAGCACGCCGCCGAGGGCCGGGGCGCCGATCATGCGATGCAGATACTGCGGCTGCGGCACGGTCCCCGACGGCGTCCAGAGATACCAGTTCGTGCCATCGTAGTGCCAGGTGTCGGTGAGACCGGTCGGCCAGCCATACGAGCCCGCGAACAGAACGACCCTCCGGCTCGTCACGTCGTAGGCGATCGCGCCCGAGCTCTGCGCCGGCGGCGCCGCGGGAGTGAACACCTGCGTCCACGAGCTGCCGTCCCATTCCCACGTGTCGCCGAGCTGCGAGCCGTTGTAGCCGCCGAACAGCACCGTTCGCCCACGCACGCTGTCGTAGGTCATCGAGTGCCACGCGCGCGCGCTCGGGCTCACGACCGGCGTGGCATTGGTCCACACAGCACCGTCCCACTCCCACGTGTCGCCGAAGAACGCGCTGCCCGGAGCGTTGGTGCCGCCGAACAGAACGGTGCGGCCGCGCTGCGAGTCATGGACGAGACACCCGTGGTGGCGCGCGGCGGGGTTGGGACCGAGGACGGGCGTCACGTCGATCCAGTTCATCGTCGCGATGTCGAACTCCCAGGTGGCGGCGTCGACCGCCGGTCCGGTGGCGCCGCCGAACAAGACGACACGCAGGATCGTCGGCGACTGCGCGAGCATCATGTTGGTGCGCGGGCTCGGGCTGATCGCCGGCGTCTGCTGCACCCAGGTGTTCCCGCTGAAGGTCCACGTGTCGCCGAGCAGACCGGTCGTGCTGCTGCCGCCGAACATCACGACGAATCCCGTCAGCGGCTCCAACGCGAGTCCCTCCAAGGCCCGCGAGGGCGGCGACGCCGGCGGCTGCAGGTTGGTCCAGCCGCTGGTCTGGGCGGCCGCGAGCGAGCAGAACGCGAGGGATGCACCGAAACAGGAGATGCGAGCGCAAGAGTGCATGCAAGCCTCCGGCCCTGACGAGCCAAGGTAGGGAACTCGAGCCGCCACCCTGACCACCCGACATCACGGCCAGTGTCCGCAGCCCATCGGAACGCGTCAACCCGACCACGGAGACCGCGCGACCCCGCAACGTCTCGGTGCGTCGTGTCGACGCCAATCGTTCGTGCAGACAGCGCCGCCGCGATCGGTTCGACAGAGACGGTTTCACGAAGGTGTTCGGCACGGGCGGCGACGTGCACGTCGACTCGGCGGTCGACAGCGTGATCGGCCCCTCTTCTGGAGCGTATCGGGGCCGGACGGGGAACGAGTCGCTGCCAGCCGTCACCGTCACCTCCGAGGCCGGAGCAGGGCCCCGCGAGGTCCGAGCCCGTCGTACGCAGGGGCGCACGACCGGCGGCGGATCGTCTTGCCGGAATCGTCTGTTTTCGGTCAGACACACCCGTCTCCGTGACGTCGAGGCTTCCCCATCTCCGGCCCCTCGCTATCGTTCAGGCTCGCCCTTTCCTAACCCTCCTCTTCCCTACCATGCGCAAACTTCTCCTCCCGCTGGCACTTCTCGCCGCGGCCCCGCTGGCTATTGCCCAGAACTGCTTCGATGGCGATCTGGGCACGCGATTGCAGTCGGGTCTCGGTGACTGGTTCTCGACCATCCAGCCCATTGGCTTCGCGTTCCCGATCGGCGCGACGACATACACGGACATGTACATCACCGACCACGGCTTCGTCGCGCTGTCGAACGCCGGTGTGCCTGGCGTGCCAGGAATCGCAACTGCATACACGCCGACAGTCGCCAACCTGGTCGCCGGCAACGCCAAGGTCTGCGCGCTCTACGCCGACATCGTCGCCACGGGCGGCGGCGAAGTGTGGATCAAGAGCACGGCGAGCCACTGCACGGTCACATGGCTGAACATGCAGAACTTCGGCTACACGACGCCGCGGTACAACTTCCAGCTGATCATGTATCCGAACGGCGACTTCCGGACGATCTTCGGTCCGGGCGTCACCAACGTGTCCACGTTCGGCGTGCCGTCCGACAACGGCATCTGTGGCTGCTCACCCGGTAACAACGTCATCGCCCCGGCTTCGGTCGACCTGTCCACGGTCGGCGCCACCACCGACGACACGACCTACGAACTGTGGACCGTGCCGCTGAGCTTCGATCTCCAGAACAATACGATGCTCTTCACGCGCATCGGCCCGGGTTACGCCTACATCCCAATGGGCGCGCCGGCGAACTGCGGCTCGATCGCGAACAACGGCACCGGCTGCAACGGTCTGGCGATGAGCGCCGTCTACAACGGCGGCACCCTGAACACGACGGTCGTGTGGCCCTCGGTGGGCAACAGCGCCCTGACGCTGCGCATGACCGGTGCAGCGGGTGTCGGGCTCGTCGCCTTCGGCACCTCCTCGCTGCCCGGCATCCCGCTCGCCGTCATCGGCATGAATGGCTGCAATGCCTACACGAACCTCGACATCGGCCTGTTCAGTGCCGGCCCCGTCGTGGGCGGCCAATCGGACTTCCTGCTGGCCATCCCGCCCAACACGGCCCTGACCGGCACCTTCCTGGCTGCCCAGGGCGTGTCGCTGGGCGCGACTCCGGCCGGACTCATCGCGTCCGGCGGTGTCAACATCACGATCGGCTACGGCCCCTGATCGCAGCGACCGCTGACTGACAAGACGCTCCGCGGCGGCCCCTCACCGAGTGGTCGCCGCGGTGCGTTTCCGGGCTGCAACCCGGTCACGAAGTCGTCGAAGCCTGCCGGCCCGACGCTACAACGTGGGCATGCAGAAGCGGCTCTTCCTGATCGACGGCACCGCGCTCGCCTACCGCAGCTTCTTCGCGTTCCAGGGCACCGGCCGCGCGCCGCTCACGACGGCTGCAGGCCACCCAACCGCCGCGACCTACGGCTTCTGCATGACCCTGCGCGCGCTGCTCGAGCGCGAGAAGCCCGACGCGATCGCGATCTCGTTCGACGGCCCGCGCAGCGACCTCGTGCGCACGCGCCTCTACGCGGACTACAAGTCGACGCGCAGCAAGATGCCCGACGAGATGAAGCTGCAGCTCGACGACATCCACGAAGCCACGCTCGGCTTCGGCATCCCGATCGTCGGGAGCGAGACGCACGAAGCCGACGACGTGATCGGCACGCTGGCAGTGCGCGGCCGCGACGCGGGCATGGACGTGTTCATCGTCACGGGCGACAAGGACTTCCTGCAGATCGTCGGCGACCACGTCGTGCTCTGGAACCTGCGCAGCTCGACGAGCAAGCCCGAGATCCTCGACGCCGCCGCGGCGCAGGCGAAGTGGGGCGTGCCGACTTCGGCGATGGTCGACCTGCTGGCGCTGATGGGCGACACCTCGGACAACGTGCCCGGCGTGCCGAAGGTCGGCGAGAAGACCGCGGTCGAGCTGCTGCAGCAGTTCGGTTCGCTCGACGCGATCCTCGCGCGCACGGCGGAGATCAAGAAGGCCTCGATCCGCCAGTCGCTCGAGGAGAACCGCGAGATGGCGCTGTTGTCGAAGCAGCTCGTGACGCTGCAGCTCGACGTGCCGCTGCAGGTCGACGTGACGCAGCTGCCACCGCCGTCGCCGGACCCCGAGAAGCTGCGGCCTTTGTTCCAGCGGCTCGAGTTCAAGAACCTGCTCGGCCAGCTCGCGAGCCAGCCGATGCTGCAAGCGCATGTCGAAGCCAACTACGAGGTCGTGCGCACGGCCGAGGGGCTGCGCGCGCTGCTCGACACGCTGCAACGCGCTGCGCGGTTCGCGCTCGCGGTCGAAGCCGTGGGTGCTTCCGCGCGCACGAGCAAGCTCGTCGGCATCGGGTTCGCGTTTGCGCCGGGACAGGCCGCCTACGTGCCGCTGAACGCCGAACCGCCGGTCCTGCCCGGCGGCCGCGCGGCCGTGCTCCAAGCACTGGCTCCGGTGCTCGCCGCAACGACCCCGCAGAAGGCCGCGCACGACGGCAAGCGCGTGATGATGGCGCTGCGCACCGCGGACCAGGCACTCTCCGGGCTGACGTTCGACACCCGCCTCGCGAGCTACTGCGCGGAACCCGGCGTGCAGTCGCATTCGCTCGAGGCGCTCGCGCTCAAGCACTTCGCCTACAAGAAGACGAGCGCCAAGGACGTCGTCGGCGCCGGCAAGAAGCAGCTCACGTTCGACCAGGTCGATCCGGCGCTGGCCGGGAACTTCGTCTGCGAGGAAGCGGACCTCGTGCTGCGTCTCTGCGAGCCGCTGCAGCACGACCTGCAGGAGCGGCGCGTCGAAACGATCTACCGCGACCTCGAGCTGCCGCTGCAACCGGTGTTGCTCGACATGGAATGGGAAGGCATCGCGATCGACCGCGCGCACCTGGCGCGACTGTCGGCCGAGATGCAGCAGCGCATCGAGGCGCTGCAGAAGCGCATCTACGAGCGCGCGGGACACGAGTTCAACCTCGGCTCGCCGGCGCAGATCGGCACCGTGTTGTTCGACGAGCTCGAGGTGCACCGGCTCGCGGACATGCAGAAGCCGAAGCGCACGCCGACCGGCCAATACAAGACCGACCACGACGTGCTCGAGAAGCTCGCAGCGCACCACGAGGTGCCGCAGCTGCTGCTCGACTGGCGCCAGCTCACGAAGCTCAAGAGCACCTACGTCGACAGCTTGCCCGAGCTCGTGGCGCCAACGACGCAGCGTGTGCACACGACGTTCAACCAGGCCGTGGCCGCGACCGGACGCCTGAGCTCCGAAGACCCGAACCTGCAGAACATCCCGATCCGCACCGACGAAGGCCGCAAGGTGCGCGCCGCGTTCGTTGCGCGTGGCCCCGGCTGGGTGCTGCTCTCGGCCGACTACTCGCAGATCGAGCTGCGTATCCTCGCGCACCTGTCCGGCGACAAGGCGCTCGTCGAAGCGTTCCAGCGCGGCGAGGACATCCACGCGCGCACGGCGGCCCTCGTACACGGCTTGTTGCCGAACATGGTCACGCCCGAGCTGCGCAACCAGGCGAAGGTCATCAACTACGGCCTCATGTATGGCATGGGCGCTTCGCGGCTCGCGGCCGAAACGGGCCTGACGCCGCCCGAGGCCAGGAAGTTCATCGAGAGCTACTTCCGCGCGCTGCCGGGTGTGAAGCGTTACCTCGACGGTTCGCTGCAGCGCGCGAGGGCCGACAAGGAGGTCTGGACGATCTTCGGGAGACGGCGACCGCTGCCCGACATCGACTCGACGAACGCGATGCTGCGTGTCGCGGCCGAGAACATGGCCGTCAACACGCCGCTGCAGGGGGCCGCCGCCGACATCAGCAAGCGCGCGATGCTGGCGGCGCACGAAGCCATCGCCGCGAGGAAGCTGCGCACGCGGCTCCTGCTCCAGGTGCACGACGAGCTCGTGTTCGACGTGCCCGACGACGAGCTGATCGAGGTCGAGCGCCTCGTGCGCGATGCGATGATGGGCGCGGCACAGCTGGCCGTGCCGCTCGAGGTGTCGATCGGCCACGGCCACAACTGGCTCGAGGCGCACTGACGCGCGTGGTCACAGCCGCAGCGTATTGACGTCGCCCCCGCGCAGATTCAGCGTCTCGCGCGCGACTTCCTTGCCGTCCTTGCGCAGCACGAGCACCGCCGCCGTGTCGGGCACCACGAACACCGGCGAACGCCCTTCCGCGAGCGGCAGCTGGTCGGTCTCCATGCGCCCGCGGCCCTGGAACACGTTCACGATCACGACATGGCCCTCGCCGTCCAACACCGCGAGCGAGTCGGCGCGTTGCGGGTCGAGCAGCTCGACCTGCACGTGCATGCGCATGCCGACCTCGAACCGGAACTCGAGCGGCCGGCCGCCGGACAGGTCGAGCAGCCCGCCAGCTTGCCCGCGGCCCGGCTCGCTCGGCAGGATCTTGTCGCCGTCGAGCCGGAAGTAGGCCCACAACTTCGGCACGCGCGGCAGCGAGAAGCGACCCTGCTCGTCGGTCGTCGCGACCGCGGCCGCGCTGTCGTGTCTCGTGCTGCCTTCGAGACTCTGCGTGTCGATCTGCACCGATACGCGCACGCCGGGCACCGGCGTGCCGTCGCGCCGTGCCATGACGACGCCCTTGACCTCCGTGAACAGCTGCGACTGGTCGAGCACGAGCTGCACGCCGCGCGTGCCCGCCGGGATGCCGCTGCGTTCGGTCATCAACACGGTCTCGTAGTCGAGCGCACGCAGGCGGTATGGCCGATCCTCGAGGCCGCCGAGCTTGAACGAGCCGTCGGCGCCCGTGCTGACCCACGCGCCGCCCGCGGTCGGCACGGTGCGCCCGACCTGCCGCGGTTCCATGCCCTTGAACTCGCCGCGTTCGAAGCGCGCACGCAGCTCGGCTTCGGTCGGGTTGCCACAGGCGACGCCTTCGACGACGAGCTTCTCGCGCGCCGAGCAGAGCAGCGTCGGGTCGTTGGGCCAGACCATGATGCCCTGCAGCCCCTTGCCGTTCTCGTCGACGACGCGTCCTTCGATCGACAGTGGCGGCGGCCCGAGCGTCAGCAGCACGAACGTCGGGAACCCGTTCGCCCCGCGCTCGAGCACGGCGCGCCGGTGACCCAGAGCACTCGCGGCGACCAACTTGCCGCGGCCGTCGTCCTCGATCACGAAGTTGCCGGCCGCATCGCTCTGCGCGAGAGTCTCGCCGAGGCCGACTCTGGCATTCGCGATCGCGCGGCCCTGCGGATCGACCACCTGGCCCTGCAGCGTGCCGGGTTTGCCGTCGAGCCGTTCGAGCACGATCGCGAGTGCCTGCTCGTCGCGGTCGGGCAGCGGCCGCCGATGCGGCACGTAGCCCGGCGCGCTGGCCAGCAGCTCCGCGCCGCGCACGGCGCCTGCTGCGAGAGCGAAGTCGCCCTCGGCGCGACAACGCGTGAGGACCGTCTGCTCGCTGGCCGCGTCGCTGACGTCGCGCAGGCGGCTGCGCAGGTCCGCAGGCCACACGACCTGCAGCGCGGCGTCGGCGAGCGGCTGGCCGCGGCCGTCGCGCACGTGGCCCTGCAGGCGCACGGCCGGCGCGACGACGACGAGCACCGGCGGTGGCGCTGCGCCGCCGCGCACGACGCCTTCGAGCACCGTGAACTTGTGCGGCTCGTCGGCGCGCGCGATCAACATGCCGTCGGATGGTGAAGCGAGCGCGAACGCGCCCGACGCGTCACTGGCGACACGCAGGTCGCCGACGCGCACGTTCACGCCGGGCGACGGGCGGCCATCGGCGTCGACGACGCGGCCCGCGATCTGCCGGGTACCGGTTGCCGGGGCGGTCGGCGCTGCGGGCGCGGGCTCGGCGACGGCGACGCGTTCGCCCGGCGCGGTCTTCGGCAAGCCGCTGCGTTCCGCTTCTTTGGTTGCGAGCGATGCCGGTGTGTCTGGCGCGGTCTGGGGCGCATTGCCAGGCGAGTGCATGCCCATCCACACGGCCGCCGAACCGACGACGACGGCCGCGACGGCCGCCAGCACTTTGGTGTTCATCGCGAGGACTCCGAGAGGCATGACGAAAGCGGGAAGGGCAGGCAGGGCGGGCAGAGCTGACGGCAGCGGCAGCAGGGCGCGTTGCCAGCGCGCGCGGCCGCCGAGGTCGCGGTCGAGCGCGGTTCGCAGCTGGTGCGTCGCGCGCTGCAGGCGCGAGTGCACGGTCGCGACCGGTATGTGGAGGCGCTGCGCGATCGCGCGCGGCGGCTGATCCTCGAACCAGCGCAGCAGCACGACGTCGCGGAACGGCGGCTGGAGCGCGAGCACGGCGTCGACGACGGCGCGCTGCGCGGTCGCGCGTTCGACGAGCTCGTCGGTCGCGAGGCCAGCGAGCGGCCTATCGGCCTGGGCCCGTTGCTCGCGGTCTTCGCGTCGCCGCGCCGCGCGCACGCGCTGCCGCAGCAGGTTCTGCATCACGAGGCGCAGCCACGCGCGGACGTTGCCGCCGTGAGATGGCGGGTTGGCAAGCGCGATCACGCAGGCGTCCTGCGCGAGGTCGTCGGCGTCATGGGGATCGGCGACGAGGCTTTGCGCGAGGTTGCGCACCCAGCGGCTCTCGCCGAGCAGTTCCGTCAGCACAGGGGGTGGCGGGGATGCAGTCATCGCACGTAGCAGGAAATGCCGCCGATGCGCGATCCTCGCCCGGAGATTCGCCCTTGCCAGCAGAATCGGCGGGTCGCGAGGCTTCAGCCGGTCGCCGGCAGCTCGTAGACGCCTTGCTCCGGCTTCTTCATCGGGCGACGACGGAGAGCAGGCATTCCCGATTCGGCAGACGTTCTTCGGCACCCTGCCACCGTTGGCGGCGGCCCACCCACACCGTGCGAGAGATGCGCGCGTCGTGACGGCTTCCTCGGATCGCGAGCCACGCTGCCTTGCGGCGGCTTGGCTCGCGGCACGCGGGCAGTCTGCCTACAGCGTCCCGATCGTGAGGTTGACGCTGTTGGCGGTCAGCGCGCCGAACGCGTTGGTGCCCGGCGGCACGAGCAGCCCGCCCTGGCAGTAGACGTGACTGCCCGCGAGCGCCGCCGTGTTCGGGATCGCAAGCGCCCACGGATGCGTCGCGCCGACCAGCGGGAAGATCGTCTCGATCACGTCCGCAGTCGAGTTCAGGAAGCAACCGGGCGCGCCGATGACGGCGAGGTTCAGACCCGGCACGATCGGAGCCCCACCGAGCAGCACGAGCCCGATGCTGAATGCCGGATTCGGGATGTTCGTGATGTTGATGATCTGACTCGTGCCGAGGATCGGCCGGTTGACCGGCACGAAACCGAGCGCGTTCTGATCCACCGAGACCTGGAACGGCATCGCCGCGGAGATGTCTGTGATCGGCGGAATCGCCTGCAGACCCCGGCTCCAGCCGACCACGGTCAGCAGCGACTGGTTCGGCATCTGGCGGTAGCGGAACTCGGCCGACCCGTCGGCGCGCAACACGAGCTGGAACGAGTTGCCGGGCCCGGTCGGCCCCGCGGTGTAGGCCGGCACGTTGTCCCACGTGAAGTAGGCCTCGGTGTTGGTCGGGTCGACGTCGAAGTGGCACGTGCCGCCGGCCGCCGGATTCAGGTTCTCCCAGAACGGCGCGAACCGGGCCGCTTGCTGGGCCAGCTCGATCGAGGTCGGCGTGGAGTCCGGATCCATCGCCGCGGGGTCCAGCCACAGGAAGCCGTTGGAGCTCATGTTCACGACGCTGGTAGTGCCGCCGGGATACGCGAACCCGAACGGCACGCCGAGCGTCGTGGTCGCGTCGTCCGCGAGTCCGAGGTTCGGCGAAGTCGGCGTGAACCACGCATTGGGCCCCGCCTGGACCGTGTAGCCGTTCGGGATCGGCACGAAGCTGATGCTGAACGTCGTGGACACCGTGCCGCCGAGATCGAACGTGTTCGGCGCGAAGATCTGCGAGAAGCAGCCCCTGGTCGCGTAGCAGCCCGAACCGAACGGGGTCGCCGAGGCGAGCACGGGCACGAGCGTGTCCATGGTGAAGGCGCCCGTGCTGAGCGGGTCGAGCCAGTTGGACAGGCGCGTTGCGTTCGTGCCGCCGCCGGTCCACGAACGCGCGAACCTGCCATACCAGTCCGAGGCGTTGAGGCCGCAGGCCGAGCTGCCGCCGTGCAGTTGTCCGACCACGCGGTGGTTCTGGTCGAACAACGGCGAACCCGACGAACCGGGCTCGGTCACGCCGACGTCCCAGTCGACGAGGCGGATGTGCGTGCCATCGCCCGGATACGTGAACCCGCCGTAGGACGTCGTGAACGTCGGCTGATACTCGAACGAGATCTTCTTCGCGTCGCCGGACGGATGATGGATACCCGTGGCCGACGTCGCATCGGGGGAGACGTTGCGATTCCAGCCGGCGTAGGTGACGCCCCATGCCGTGCTCGGCGCGGCGAACAACTCGACGAGCGTGAAGTCGGAGAGGTTGAAGGATGCGCGCAACGTGGACCCCGTGTTGAACTGGGTCAGGGTCGCGCCGCCGCCGCCACACGTCGGGTTGCGGTAGTTCCAGTAGCAGACCAGCGTCGAGGCGACACCGGCCGTGACCCCGCAGTGGTTCGCCGTGATCACGTAGTTCCGGCCGTCTTGCGCCGTGTTGTTGACCATGAAGCCCGTGCAGAAGATGCTGCCCGACGACGAGAGCGCGGCGACCGAGGGGATCTCGTTGACCCAGAGCGCACCCTGAGGGCAGATCACGTCGACTTCGCACGCGCCGCTGAGGTCGATGCCCATCGCATCACCACCGGCGCCGAAGAAGCGGTAGCCCGAGCCGACTTGCGTCAGGCTCAGCACGACCTGCGCGCGCAGGGCCGTCGGCACGTAGACCTCGACGACGCACTCGTCGGTGCCGACCACGGGCGTCCACAAGTCCCCGGTCGGCGTGTGGTCCTGGTCCGTGAACGGGCGCACGGCCTCGCTGTAGTTGGAGCTGTAGATCGTCAGACGAGCGTTGGCCGGCAGGTGGAACCGCGCGAAGCCGAGGTTGATGTGGCTCGCTCCCGGCGAATGGACCCGCAACCGCCACAGCGACCACGTCGGATCGAGCACTTCCCAGGTGCCGTGCGTCGTAGGAGCCACGGTCACAGGTTGCGGAATCGCATAACGCGCCGGCTGTCCTTGGAGCCGTCTCGTCTCGTCCTCCTGCGCGATCGCGACGCGATCGATCGCAGGCACGGTGAGCACCGCGACGTTCGCGAGCGGTTGGGCTGCGGGATGCACGCGGCCGACTGGATCGATACCCTGGCAAGGCAGGGCGGGAATCAACAACAGTGCGGCGAGAGCCGCGGTCAGGGAACGCATGGAGGGCCCTTCGGTAGGGACAATCGAAGCCGTGGGCGGGCAACGGCGCCGGCACAGTACATCCGCCCTGGCGGGACGCCAAGGTAGCGGAGCAGGTTGTGGGCCGCCGGCGAGCCGTATGCCCCGTGATCAGCTGCCGCGCCGCGCGAGCCAGGCCAGCATCACGTAGCCCTCGGCCGTATGCCGCGGCCCAGGCAGCAAGGCCGTGCGGCGCGCGCTGCACAGCACGTTCCGCGAGCGGAAGAACTCGAACAGGATCGAGCCGGCGTCGCGCACGCTGTCCCCGACCCGGCTGTCGAGCTCGATGCTCGAGATGCCCTCCTTCGCCATGCGCTCGGCGAGCCGTTCGAGCGCCTCGGACGAAGTTCCGAACAGGAACTCGCGGAACGCCATCACTTCGGCTTCGCCGTAGTCCTGGCCGATCAGCAGGTCGACGAACTCCGCCTCGCCGCCCTCGGCCAGCAGCTGGAACATCTCGCAGTTGCCGACCAGCGAGCCGCCGACCACGCGCACCCGCTGCCGCGCTTCCCAGGTCATGGCGAGGATCGGGAAGAACGTGTGCACGCGCCACGTGAGCCGGTTGCCCCACAGCAACGCGAGGTGGTGCACGCCGCGCTCGCGCAGCGTGCGATCGATCGTCGCATCGGTCACGATGTCGGCGAGCACTTCCTCGACGAGCCGGCAGTGCACGCTCGCGCGCAGCCGGCGCGCCGCGAGCTCGCGCAGCGACGCAGCCTGCGCGGCGTCCTCGAATCCTCCGGCCAGGTGCCACAGCATGCGCAGGAAGTTGATCTGCGCCATGTTCATCGCGCGCCCGACCAGCGCCTGCGTCGGCGCGCGGAACGGAAAGGTGGCCTGGTCCGTGCACACGAGCGAGTCGACGAGCGTGTCGAGGCCGCGTCGCTTTCCGCTCAGCGTCTGTTCCTGCAGCGGCGACGGATAGCGCGCGAGCAGCTCGCCGAACAACAGCAGGCTCTCGAGCTGGCGGTCGATCGCCGCGATCGAAGCCTCGGCCTCCGGTGTGCCGAGCTGCACGAGCGCCTGCCGCACCTGGGCGACGAGCTCGAGCTCCTCTGCCTGCAGCGGCTGCAGACTGTGCTCACGGTCGGATGTGGACACGTGGCCCATCTTGGCCCGCAACCGCGACCGCGTCTACGCTCCGCCCACCGGCCCCCATCGCGGCCTTGGCAGCGATCGAGGCCGGTGGGTGGAGCGCTCGGGTCGACCAGCTCACTTGGAACTGGACAGCCACCTCGAGACTTCGCCGATCGGAACGGCCGCCTGCGCGCCGCTCGTGAGGTTCTTCATCGACACCGTGGCCGCGGCCACTTCGTTGGCGCCGAGGATCGCTGCGAACGGGGCCCCGATCGCGTTCGCGTATTGCAGCTGTTTGCCGAGCGGAACCGCGTCGGCATGGACCTCGACGCGCAGGCCCTGCCCGCGCAAAGCGGTCGCCACGCCGATCGCCGTGGCCGCAGGCACGTCGCCCATGCGGCAGAGCAGAATCTGCGGGCCGATCGCGAGCGGCGGGAACATCTCGCGCTCCCCCATGATCAACAGCACGCGTTCGAGCCCGAGCGAGAAGCCGACCGCCGGCACCTCCTGCCCCTTCCACATGCCGACCAGGTTGTCGTAGCGCCCGCCGCCGCCGATCGAACCCGCGAGGCCCGCACACGTGACCTCGAAGATCGGGCCCGTGTAGTAGCCGAGCCCGCGCGCGAGCGTCGGGTCGAACACGAGGTGCGCCGCCGCAGGTCCGCTCTTGGCGTTCGCGAACAGCTCCTGCAGCTCGCGCGCCCCGGTCGCCAACGCGCCCTCGCCGGCCGCGAACTGCGCCAGCGCTCCTGGCTGTTTGCTGAGCTCGAGCACCTCGAGCAGCGCCTCGGTCTGGGCGGCCGGAACACCCTTCTGCGCGAGCTCCTGCTTGACCGCGTCGGCGCCGATCTTGTCGAGCTTGTCGAGCACGATCAGCGCCAGCGCTTCCGCGTTCGGTCCGATGCCGGCTCTGGCTACGAGCGCGCGCAGCAGGGCGCGGTGGTTCACGAGGATGCGGAAGTCCGAGAACCCGAGCTGGTGCAGCGCTTCGGCCACGGCGCCGCAGACCTCGGCGTCGGCGACGAGGCTCTTCGTGCCCGTGATGTCGACGTCGCACTGGTAGAACTCGCGAAAGCGTCCCTTCGCGGGGCGGTCCGCGCGCCAGACCGGCTGGATCGCGTAACGCTTGTAGAAGGCCGGCAGCTCGCGGTAGTTCGCGACGACGCGCGCGAGCGGCACCGTGAGGTCGTAGCGCAGTCCCTCCTCGGCGAGATCCTGCTCGCGCGGGCTGCCTTCGAGCGCGCGTTGCAGCTTGTCGCGGCGGTGCAGGATGCGGTAGAGCAGCTGGTCGCCTTCGGGACCATACTTTCCGAGCAGCGAGCTCAGGTTCTCGATCGCGGGCGTCTCGAGCGGCACGAAGCCGAACGACTCGTAGACGCGCTGCACGATCGAGGTCACGTGGCGGCGGCGCACGACGTCGGGCGCCAGGAAATCGCGCATGCCGCTCGGTGGCTTCGTGGACGTGTCTTGACTCATCGCAAACGCTCTTGGCTCATCGGTAGTCGATCATCGCCGCAACGCGTCCTGAAACCAGCGCGGGTACGTGTAGCCTGCCGCGACCCCGGCCCGCTGCGCGTGATCCGGGACCGCCGCGCCGGTAGCTTTCGGCCATGCGCTCGATGTCGTTCGCCCGCGTGGTGCTGCCTCTGGTCCTGGCGGTCCTCTGCCCGCTGCTGCCATCCCAGCAGCCCGGCTCGCAGCAGCCCGGCGCGGAGATCGGTGCGAC